>Ga0302140_10000081_pt1 | contig 94189 bp, 79 predicted proteins | sample I_Bog_E1_1_FD_202095 | JGI IMG/M metagenome (GOLD analysis project Ga0302140, IMG submission 202095) | Peat permafrost microbial communities from Stordalen Mire near Abisko, Sweden - I_Bog_E1_1 | ecosystem: Environmental > Terrestrial > Soil > Wetlands > Peat | place: Sweden: Abisko, Stordalen... | reverse complement strand
ATATTCTTATATTCTTATATTCTTATATTCTTATATTCTTATATTCTTATATTCTTATATTCTTATATTCTTATATTCTTATATTCTTATATTCTTATATTCTTATATTCTTATATTCTTATATTCTGGGGATTTTATTACTATATCCCTAGTTAATCAATAACATTTAAAATTATTTTCCCTTTAAAATTTCTTCAATTCTCTTAAAATCTTCCTCAGTATCAACACTTAAATTAACATCTCTATTTTCAAAATACTTTCCTTCCCCTTTAACATATCCAACTTTAAATTCATCCTGATGATTATAAATATAATATGTTACATGTTCCCTAAAATGATCATAACTTTCATTATTCATATTTTCTTTTGAACATACTTTGTTATATACTTTATCTAAAGCTTCTTTTGAAAATACCTCTACATCAAACCCTCTTTGAAAAGTATCAGGCACATCCAATCTTACATAATCATAATCATACATCAAAAATCTAGTCACCACATGATCAACTATTATTGGATTTATTAAAGGACAATCTCCTGTAACCCTAATTATTACATCTCCATTATATTTATCAGCTACTAATTTATATCTTTCAAGAACATTATCTTCATCACCTCTGAATACATTAAAATTAATACTTTCAGCATATTCAACCAAAGGATCATTTGTTTCTAATATTGATGTCGCTAAAACTATTTCATCTATATATCTGCTCTTTTTTAAAGAATTTAAGGTGTAACTTATCATGGGTTTACCTTTAATTTCTCTCATAACTTTTCCTGGCAATCTTTCTGAACCCATTCTAGCTTGAACTATACATAACACTTTCATACATACTCACCCTCTCGCAACTTTAAAATATTTATTAATTTAATATCTCTTTTATTTCTAAAAGCTTCTTTATATTAATATCCCCTTCATAGTCTTCATCTAAAAAGGTTTCTATATGATCCCCTTTTTCTCTTATAATCCTAACAGTCTTTATTCCAAGCTCTCTAGCTCCAATAAAATCTTTATTAGGATTATCACCAATATAAATACATTCGTTTTTATTTATATTAAAATAACACATCATATCAAAATATGACTTTTTATGTGGCTTCCAAAATTCTTTTCCTAAATCATCTGTTACAATAATCTTATCTACTACTGATTTCATATTTAAAGCTTCAATTTTATTCCATTGAACTTTTGAACATCCATCTGTAATTATTCCAAGTTTATATCCATTTTCTCTTGCCCAAATCAAAAATTCTTTACTGTCTTCATAAAGTTCTAATTTAGGCCTTGAATTTCTATATATATCAACCAAAGCTTTTATATCTTCATTTAACTTATTTTCTTCACATATTATATTAAATATTTTCCCTCTACCTAAAGTCTCAAGTATTTGCTTCATTCTAAAATACAATTTTTCTTCATTTATTCCATACTTATTTCCCAGGTAATAAGCTACTTCCTTAAAAGCACCTAATACATATTCTTTTTCATAATATAGCGTATCATCTAAATCAAAAATTAATGCTTTTATCATTTCTTCCCCTTGACTAAGTTTATAATTTAATGTTCGTGCTAGCTCCTCGCTAAAAGACATGTAATTTAAGAAACTCCAAAGGAGTTTCATCCTTAATTGTTCATTGTCAATTGTCCATTGTCAACTGAATTAAATATTGCTTCTTCATATCTAAGCATAGTTATTTCTTCGAAGTCTTTTATATACTTCATTTGCTTTCCTTGAACCATTTCTAAAATTCTCTGTCCATAATCAGCGCCTGCCTCAAAAGATAAAGGAGCTCCTCCACCAAATCTCGGATTTATCTCTAATAAATATATTTCTCCATTACTTTTTTTGAAAAATTGTATTGTTAATGGTCCTTGTAATCCTAATTTGTTAGAATCTCTTAACTCATTTAAATGTTTCATTACCTTTAAGGTTTCATTAATTATATTTTCATCCCTTGAGGTAGAACTTTTAACAACTTCCCCTGACCTGACTTCTAATCTTTTTCTTGGTACTACATACACAGGTTCACCATATAAATCTGTTAAAACATCAACTGTATATTCTTCTCCAGCTATATACTCCTGTATTATTCCATTTTCCACATAATCCTTAAAAAACTTTAATTCATTAAGGTTATTTATTTTGTAAATCCCATTACTCCCCATCCCATCTCTAGGTTTGATTATTAATGGAAACTTATCTATACCTCCATAGACTAGAATATCCCCAATTTCATCTCCAGAGTATACCTTGGGAATATTAATTTTAGAATTTAAAAAGTAATCATAAGTTTTTTTCTTGTCTTTACATATTTCTAAAATTTCTCCATTGCTTAAAAGAATCAATGTATCTATTTCCTTAAATTGTTCTCTTACATTATGTAAAATTTGAAATTCTCCTTCATATAAAGGTATTAAAACCTTCACTCGTTCTTCTCTACATATATTTAGTAAAGAAGATATGTACTCACTTTTACTTGCCTTTGGAATCTTATAAAATTTATCTACAAAAGCTTTTCCAGGATTTAATTCTCCAGCATCTACGCCTATAACTTTAAAACTTTTCTTTAAATGTTTTATAAGCTGAACTCTTTTTCCTATTGAAGTTAATAATAAACTAGGCTTATTTACCATTTACAACCACCCCTTAAACACTTTGTCTATTTCAGGGTATTCTATGGAACTTTTAAAATTAACTACATTCGGAAATATATTTACAAGGAATTCCGAAGGAATTTCCACCTCCATTGTCCATTGTCCATTGTCCATTGTCCATTGATTAGTTGTATTTTTCATAATCATATAATCCTTCTTTTTTAAGAACTTCTCTTAATTCATTTACACTAAGCCATTCTTTATTAGTCCCAGAATTATATTCAAATCCTTCTTCTACTGGCTTTCCACCTGGAGTCATATAGCTTTGAGAATTCCACCAATCAAAATGAGGATATATTATATAATGTTTTTCATATTCATAAGTCATTCTCGAATCATCTTTTGTTACCATTACTTCATGAAGTTTTTCCCCTTCTCTTATGCCTATTTCCTTTATATCCACATTATTTAACATAGCAAAAGCTAAATCAGTAATTTTAAATGAAGGAATTTTTGAAATATAAGTTTCTCCACCTCTTGATTCTTCAAGAGCCTTAAATACTAAATCCACGCCTTCATCTAAAGTTATCCAAAATCTTGTCATTCTAGTATCTGTTATAGGCAATACCTTTTTGCCTTCTTTTATTAGTGATTCAAAGAATGGAATTACAGACCCCCTACTACCTGCTACATTTCCATATCTAACAACTGAAAATATTGTTCCATCTCCACCCGAATAAGCATTTCCTGAAATAAATAATTTATCAGAAACTAGCTTTGTCCCTCCATATAAATTAATAGGATTAACAGCTTTATCAGTAGATAATGCTACAACTTTTTTAACGTTACAGTCAATTGCTGCATCAACAATATTTTGAGCTCCATGTATATTAGTCTTTATTGCTTCAAAAGGATTATATTCACATGCAGGTACTTGCTTCATAGCTGCTGCATGAATTACATAATCTATATCTTTAAAAGCTCTATAAAGTCTTTCTTTATCCCTAACATCTCCAATAAAAAATCTAAGCTTATGAACTTTATCTGGATGTTTAATAGCAAATTTCTTTCTCATAACATCTTGCTTAAATTCATCTCTAGAATATATTACTATTCTTTTAGGATCATATTCATTTAAAATTCTCTCTGTAAATTTCTTTCCAAAGGAACCTGTCCCACCTGTAATTAAAATTGATTTATCATTTAACATGAAATCCCTCCAATTTATTTTATTAAACCTCCAAATATATTTAATAAAATTTTAAACGCCTTAGCTAATGACCAATTTGCCTATATTACTTTTAATTTCATCCAAGATAGGCATTATTTCATAATTAAATAAATCTCCTACTAATATATAATCTTCATTATCTAAAGCCTCTATTATTTCTTCTAATTTTTCATTTAAGCTATTAATAGACACATCTCCCATATGTACATCAGCAGTCAAATTTATTACTTGCGTTAGCCAATCTAGGCCGTCAGATATTGATGGAATTAACTTAATTCCTTTTTCATCATTACCACCATTTATTGCATTACTTAAATCCTCTATGCCATTTTTTAAATTATCTATGTAATTATAAGCAGTAATTAAAGCTTCCCTCTTATTTTCCATCTAAATTCTCCTTTAACTCCTTAATTGTTTTTTCTATTTTATCATAACATTCTAATATTACTTCTTTTATTCCCGAATATATAGCATCGGCTCTGTCAGTATTCTTTTTAAACGTTGTTCTCTCATCATCACTTTTTTTCACTATAAATTCTTCATTAGCTTCTATTTCATATATCATTTTACTTAATGCAAAATTAATTATATAAAGCTTTTTCAAATTTTCTTTGATTTCTGTATCAACTTTATTTAAAGCTTCTTCGGATTGCTGTATATTTTTATTAATTTTCAGATAATAATTATCTCTATAATCTTTTAATAATCTTTCAGCTTTTTCACATAGCTTTATATACATTTTAAAATTATCTAAAGATGTTTCTAATTTTTTTATTATTAAATCTGTTTTATCTTCATTTACTAAATATTCATTTAATTTAATAACTTCTTCTGAATCAAATCTTTTTAGTACCTCTGATAATTTTTCATTTTTTGTGCCTTTTATATTTGCACCACCTTCTGTTGCATTTATAAAATCAAATTCTGGACATGCAGCTATTATTTCTTCCATCGACTTTCGATAATCATTTAAAAGCAAACTTGTCCTAACAGGATTTCCATTTACATCTTCTACATATATGTCATCATTACGTTTATACTCATCAAAACTCAATTCTCTCCACTTATTTCCTGCTGATACATCATGACCTTGTTCCCCTGTATATGCAAAATCTTGTCCTATAAATACAATTGGATTACATCCCATAAATGTCGCTAAAATTGTTAAAGTATGTGCTATTGATCCGCCACGGCTTAAAATATAAGCTTGTTCATCCCATATATCATCTAAAAACACATTAATTCTAGTAAAATAATTATTTTCTTTATGATGTTCTAAAATTTTAGGATTTATTTGATCATTAAAAATCAATGGACAATCTAGTTTATCTATATATCCTTCAACAACTTTAAACGAAACTTCTCCTGGGTCAACTATACCAATACAGCTTGGCATAATATTTTTTTCTAAAAGAGGTCTTAAAGTTCTTCCACCGCTTAAAATTAAAGCATTTTTTACACCTTTTAAATTATGAATATTTTTACTTAAAGATGGTCCAGCCGAAACTATTATCGCCGGCCTATTTTTATATTTACCTTTTAACTTATTTACTATTGTAGCCTTTGCAATATATTTTAAATTATTTAACAAATTATCAAAACTAAGTTCCCCAGAAATAATTCCTGTATTCCTTGAAAGAATCACACTCATAAATTGATCTCTTATAGCACCACAGATCTCCATCAATTTTTCTTCATATATTTTGAAGTAATTGCTATATATTATAGTTTTCAACTGATTAACATTAGCTTCATTTACAAAATTTTTAAAAAATTCTTTTATATCTTTTATTTCATCAAATAATTTAACTCTTGGATTATCAAGTACTTGTCTAACCTTTAAATCTTTTTTACAATAATTTTTAAGCTCCTCATTAAATTCTATAATAAATATATTATTATTACTATAAGTTAATTTTAGTAATTCTTCTATATGCTCACCAAAAGACAATCCAAAAACTATATAATTGTCTTTTGGCGTAATTTCTTCAACTGAATTAATAAACTTCTCTATTTCTCTCTTTTGATTATATTTACTTCCTAAATAAATCTTTTTATCATTTTTCTCGATTTTTAAAACTTTATATCCATCCTTCGACATTTCAATATTCAAGTTCATTTTAATCACTCCTAATTAATTATCGTAAAATGTATATATTTCTTTAATATATTAGCTTAATTAAATTGATATATTTCTTTTAAAAAACACGCTTCAATTAACAATTTACAATTGACAATTTAGGATGAAATTACTTTGTAATTTCTTAGTTGTATTTTCAGAAAAGCCTATAGGCTTTTCATCCTTAATTGAGCATTGTTAATTGTTAACTGTCAATTGTGTATTGTAAATTAACATTATATTTTATCAATCCTTCTCTTTTCAACAATTTTATACTTTCTTTTATATTAAAAAAAAATGAGTACCATAAAAGGTACCCATTTTTCCAATTCATTGCACAACAATCCTAAATTATTATCCTTGTAATAATGAAAGAACTCCTTGGCTGTTTTGGTTAGCTTGTGAAAGCATTGATTGTGCAGCTGAAACTAGAACTTTTTGAGATGAGTAGTTCATCATTTCTGACGCCATATCAACGTCCATGATTCTTGATTCTGCTGATGATAAGTTTTCAGATGTATTATCAGTAGCTGTAATAGTATGTTGTAATCTATTTTGTACTGCTCCAAAATTAGCTCTCGTTGTTGATATTTGATTAATAGCATTATCAATAACGTTTAATGCTGCTGAAGCACCACCTTGGCTTGAAAGTGAGATATTACTTATAGTCGCTTGTACACCACTTATTACAGTACCAGTACCATTATCATATGATGACATTGTAGCAATCGTACCATTATTATAAGTTCCAAGAGTACCAGCATTAGCAGAACTTAATGTTATAGATATAACATCACCTGCTTGTCCACCAACTTGGAAATTTATTTTATTATTATTGTTTTTTAATAAGTTTATTCCATTAAATGTAGTCGTAGAAGCAAGTCTTGTTATTTCTGATTTTAATTGAGTTACTTCTGTTTGAATTTGTGCTCTATCACTTGATTGTAATGTTCCATTGGATGATTGTGTTGCTAATGTCTTAAGTCTTTGTAACATTGATTGTGTTTCAGATGCTGCACCTTCAGCTGTTTGTATTAATGAAACACCATCTTGAGCATTAGTTGAACCTTGATTTAAACCTGCGATTTGTGATATCATTTTTTGTGAGATTGCAAGACCTGCTGCATCATCTGCTGCTTTGTTAATTCTATAACCAGAACTTAATTTTTCGATTGAACTTGATTCAGCATCGTTATTGATACTCAATTGTCTGTTAGCTTCCATTGCGGTAAGATTGTGTCTAATTACCATAATTAATTCCTCCCTGATTTTGAAAATTGAACATCCCTGTTCTTTTTATTTTATATAAACTCTTAAGAGTAAATACCATAAGCTTATATTTATATACTCGTCTGGATTTTCTAGGACTTTATAGTTTTTTTACAAATTTTTTTATTTTTTTTTATTTTTATGTTATATAAATTTAAATTAATATTGTACAGAATAACTAGCTGCGCCACATCTAAATTGGCAATGGACAATGGACAATTTAGGTTGAAATTACTTCGTAATTTCTTATTTATAATTTTATTATGAAAAGCCTATAAGCTTTTCTTCCTTGATTGTCAATTGTTAATTGTAAATTATGCATAGTATTAGATTTTATCAGCCTTTCTTCCTTTAAAAATTCTATACTTTCTTGTACGCTAACATATATATCATGCTTTTGCTATAAATAGCTTTAAATTTCTTCTCTGATTTCTATAAGTTTCTCTAGCTATTTTAGTAGTTCTAATATTTTCTATTTTCTTTTTAATCTGTACCATTTCCTTTTTTATTGTAAATCGCAACTCATTTTCTAACTCTATTATATTAAGCTCCATTAAAATTTCTTCAAGTTCTTTTTTAGTATAATCAGTTTTTTTTGCTTCTGCTAAAATATAATTACTTTTGCTTATTAAATCAGTTAAATCCTCATCCTTTTTAGCCTTTTCTATTAATATTACAGTTATATTTTTATATTCTTCTAGTAAAGTTCTTAAATTCATCATAATGATTATGAACCAGATGATCCGAATAAACTGGATGAAGAATCTATATTGTTTAATTGTGTTTCCATATTAGCGTATTTTTGATATAATGCATTTTCTTGAGTATTTAATTGATCTGTCAATGTGCTTATATTAGTTGTTTCATCTTGTAGCTGAAGAGTTATTTCATTAGTATATTCACTGGTAGTCCCAACTACTCCGGCAACTTGTTGAAATTGCGATCCTGAATTCATTACATTATTATTTAAAGCTACTTTAAGTTGAGAAAGTACACCATCACCAGTAGTTGACTGTGTTGCTGTACTACTACTGCTAGTATTTGTAAATAACGATTGAATCTCCGCTATAGTAACAGTGCTTCCATTCTTTGTTAACCCTCCATTAAGTGCTGATTGTAACGCATTAGAATCAACACTATATGTTCCATTTGCACTCTGGTAGTCTGCCACAGGCGTAATTCCAATTCCTTCTAGGTCTAAATCTGTACTTTTCATAAAACTTGACATAGCTTGTTTCATATCTGAAGATAAAGATTCTAAATAACTATCGTTTTGAAGTAATCCAGTTTGGGCTTGTGTGTTCCATGTAGTAATGTCAGTATCACTCATTGAACTTTTTTGACTATCTGTTAATGGCGGATAGTCCGCATCATGGTTTTCATAAATTTTTCCATTAATAGTTGTTAATAAAGTATTGTAATCACCCATAAATGATTGTATGTTATTCTGTAAAGTAGTAGTATTAGTAGTTCCTGTAATTTTCGCTGGATCCAATCCTGTTGTAGTCATATTTCCATCAGAACTAAACGTCGTTTTTTTTGTTCCATCGGTACTTGTTATTGCTATCGCTTCACAATTTTTCCCATTTTTATCAATCATTTGTGTTACAGTTCCACCACTCGCAAGTGTTATTGTACTACCATCAGTAAGTGTATACGTAGTCGAATTATCTTCATTAGTAGTTTTGCCACTATAAAATGCCGAGCTAGTTATTGAGCTATCTGTTATATTAGAGGTTGATTGCGACGTAGTATTTGTAATACTCGCAAAATTAAACTGTACTCCATCTAGAGTTTTTGTATTGGTAGTAACTGCATCTGAATCATCAATAGTATAAGTATTACTTCCATTACTAATTGTTGCATTTAAATATGTTCCTTGAGTATATTTAGCTGGACCAACCCCACTTATACTATGTCCACTAGTATCTGTACCACTAATATTTGAGGTTATATCTGTTGTTCCCATAGTATTATTAGTTAATACTAACCCACCAGCACCATTATTTGCAAAATCACTATAAGTAGCACTTATTCCTGAATTAGCTAAGCTGGAATTCAAATTCTGAATAATTGCAGTTGGACTGCTTCCTGTTAAAGGAATTGACTTACCATTATTAATAATTATTGTATTTCCGGCCACTAAATCATTTAATGAATATTGTGCTGTAGTAGCCGAAGCTAGCTGTGATACATTAACTTCATAATTTGCCGGAGTAGCACTACTTGAAGTAGCTGTTGCAGTTACAGATGTTGTTGAATTACCTGATGTTGAATCACTTGATGCAAATGAAGTTGTAATCCAGTTGTTAGACATTAATAAACTACTACTGCTAGTTGGATCTAGATATTTGTTAAAAAAAGTAGAAACACTTGTTGATATAGCCCTATATTGTTGCTGCTTCCATTCATCAATTTGCTGTTGTTGGTTTGCTTGATCCAATTTTAATTGATAACTTGCTACTCCCGCTGTAACTAAAGAATCTATATCTAGTCCTGAAACCATTCCTGTTATTCTTGTTGTCATTTTATCACACTCCTTTTAAACCGAACTATTATCGCCTTTTTGATGCATTATAGCAATCATGCCATAATGTTCTTACAGATTCTATCAATGGAAAGATTTCATCAATTATCTCTACACTTTTTTTCATATTAGCTTCTGCTAACTTATCCTTAATAAATTTATATATATCAAGTAGTGGAGCTGTCCATTCTGCTTTCGAAACATCCAACGAAACAATTAATTCTACAAATATTGCTTGAGTTTTTTTTAAATAATCATGAGCTTTTTTGACATCTTTATCTATAATAGCTTGTCTTGATATTTTAGTGAATCTAACTGCACCATCAACCAGCATAAGTAATAACTGCTCCTTTGATGCATAATTTACGCTATTGTTCTTATAGACATTATAACCATTTGAATACATATTTTAGTCCTCCTATTTTTCCGCATCTAAAATTCTACCTCTAGAATTAGCTTCATCTATATTTTCAGTTTTTTCTACTTCAACTGCTATTTTTTCTTCAATACCTTTTATTCCATCAATAGTTATATATTTTTTCTTTTTTGAATCCTTTGGGGGAACTTTTAAATATGCTTCCCGTTCTTTATCTTTCAAATCTCTATTGACAGTTATACCTTTTCCTGAATGTACTTTATCATTCTTAGTTTCTTCTTGTAATTTCTGTCTAACATCTGTATCTATTTTATTTATTATAAACTCCATTTTAACCATCTCCAATAATAATCTATTAGGATAATTTTTTTGAACGTTTAAACTTTTTTATCAAATAATCCTGCCAATTTACACATACTATCAACCATATTTAAAATCTTTTCTGAAGGAAGTTCCATTACCACTTTCTTAGTATTATCATCAACTATCTTTATCATTATAGTTCCAAAATCCTTATAGACTGAATATTCAGCGTGGGTTTTCTCTTGCTGTAAATGTTTGTTTAAATTATTAATAGCATCGTTCAATTGCTTTTTATTGTTAACCTTAGCATCATTAACATTATCATTTGGATCTTTTGTATTATTTGGAATTGAGTTAACTTCCTTGTTTGTATTCATAGAATTATTCTGTTCTATATTGGAATTATCATATTCCGTAATTGAATTTCCTATATTAGTAATTGCCTTAACATCCATGTTTATCAATCCTCCTAATTTCTATCCTAGCTATGTCTTTTTTATTTTTCTTAATAAATTCATATCGACATTTGCTGCTTCTTTGTTTTCTTTTTCAACTTGTTCATAAAGTTCTTTTCTTAATATAGTTATATCTTTAGGTGCTTTTATTCCAATCTTTACAGAACCATCTTCTATTTTGTTTACAGTAATCTCTATTTCTTCGCCAATCATAAGTGATTCGCCTTTTTTTCTTGTGATAATTAACATATCATCACTCCTTCATCAAAGGTTCTTTAACTTTATATTTAGAATTATCTACTATTATTTGTTCCCCTAAATTGTTAGAACTATTTATAACAATTGGACCTTGCAAATTAGTAGTAATTTTATTTGGATTAGAATTCAAAGTTACTGTATTTAGTATCATTACTTCATTTTCGGATTTTATTTTTAATTCCTTAATTGTTTCTTCGTTTAAATGTATCTCATAATCTTCAAAAAAATCATAAGGTGATATAACTATAAACCCAATATCTTCATTTTCTAATGAATGAAGTAATTTAAATGGTTTAACTCCTTCTAAATCTGCAAGAAAAAATTTTCTTAAATCATCAAATCCCAAAAATCCTTTATTAAAAGTTACAATATCTTTTTCTTCATATTCTATATCGCCATGAATTCTAGAATTATATACCATTTATGCCAATCTCCTTTCTTACATCTTATGTAAGATAATCCATTAATGTTTTTGTTAATACTTGAGAGCTCACTTGAAGGGCTGCTGTATATACAGCTTGCGCTGATGAATATTCTACTGTTTTTTCTGTAACATCTACATCTTGTGCATTAGATAAAATACTTGTCATATTATTATTTTGATCTGAATTGGTTGTAGATACTGAAGTCATTCTGTTTTCCATAGTTCCAACTTCAGATCTTCCTTGAAGAAAGTTGTTTATTACAGAATCGAGTTGATTTAAGGAAGTACCATTAAGATCTGATACAGCAGTATTTTTATCAGTATCAGTTGATGAAGAACTAGATAGTGTTCCCAAATCACTTAAAATATTTTGTAAGACATTCATCGTATTAACACTAGTACTGCCATCATTAAATTGTAATAATCCTGCAGCAGTTTGATTATAATTAACTATGATTCCTTGTGATATTTCAGTTTTTAAACCAGAGCCTATTTGAGTTACTGTAGTACCAGCTTGCGTTAATAGTGAATTTACGTTTGTAGCATCACTAGTTGAAAAACCTGCTGATGTTAGTGTAGTACTAAGATTAGTTGCTGTAGTGCTAGCAGTGGTCCCATCTGTATATCCAATAGTTATTGTTGAACCAGTAGAATCTTTAGTTATACTGTTTATTCCTAAAGTGCTAGTTCCATTCTCGATTATATTATTACTTGCTAAAGTTACCGTCGTGCTTCCATCACTATTTTCATTTATGGCATTTCCATCTGCATCAGCATAACTCATCTTTCCATTATCATCAACCGTAACTGGTTTTGATGTACTTTTAGTTCCACCAAATATATAATTCCCATCAAAAGAAGTATTTAATGTCTCACCTAATTCTTGTACAGTTGATGTAACTTCATCTTTAATTGATGATAGTTCATCCGTCCCATAAGAACCATTCCCAGCCTGAACCATAAGTTGTCTAATTCTTGATAAAGCATTTCCGGCTTCTCCTAAAGCTGTATCTGTAGTATTAAGCCAATTATTGGCATCATTTATATTTGTACTATATTGTGTATTAGCAGAAAGTTCATAATTTAAATTCATAATTTTATTTGCTGCTAATGGATCATCTGATCCCTTATTTATATTTTTTCCTGAAGATAATTGATTTTGTAATGTACTCATATTACTTAAATTAGTCTGCATATCACTCAAATAATTATTCGTTAACATCGCATTAGTTATTCTTGTCATTTCAAATTTCACCTCTTAATGATAATATTTCAAAATTATGATGATGCTGTCAATCCATTGATTACCACATCTAACAATGAATCTACTGTAGATATTACTTTTGCATTTGCTTCGTAAGCATGTTGGTATTGAATTAAATTTGTCATTTCTTCATCCAATGAAACTCCCGAAACGGATGTTCTCTGATTTGTAGCATCAGTTAGAGTAGTTTGAGTAGTTGTAAGATTGTTACTTACACTGTTAGCTTCTGTATTTAAATTATTTATCATTGTTGTATAATTATCTTCTAAAGTACTACCGCCGCTAACACTCGTAAAATTAGTATCAGTACTATCATTAAAAGTGAGTCCAGTTTTACTAAAAAAATCACTTCTTGTCAAACTTGATACAGATGAGCTATCAATATTAGTTAAATCCATATTAAAATTTCGAAGATCAGATATAGCTAGTGCTCTTGTTCCATCTGCTTCACCACTGCTTGATGAAGCTCCACAATTTAACAATGATGAATCATTTACTAAAGCAGAATTAACTGTTATATTTCCGGCACTAATTCCTGAATCTGTGGTCGTGCTGGACCCATTAACAACAAAAAGCGGGTCATTATTACTAATGTTTGTATTTGTAGCACTTGCATCTGTAGAGCCTGTTTCAATAGCATTTACTGCATATGCAAAACTAGCTGCAAACTTATCTAAACCATTCATGCATTCCTGAATATTTTGTTGAGCTGCTTGATTTCCTCCTATGTCACCATTATTTGATGAAAGTGATAATATTTTACTTTCAAGGGTTGCCGCATTAGAAGTTGTATTACTTGAATCTGAATATGTTGAACTTCCAGTTACATTTACATTTCCAGAACTGTCACCAACTAATATTTTAGATTGTTGTAAATTATTTTGTAAAGCAGCTGCATCACTTGAAGTCATACCAGTTACCTCAATTTCTCCCGTGTTATTTGAATCACCTAATTTTGAATAATTTACTTTTAGTGTATACGTACCAGTTCCATCAGCTGTAACATCAACAGTATTTACAGTGGAAAATCTTGAGCAGCTAGCGCCTGTAGTATCTGATGCACTAACTAAATTACCAACAGTACTAGCCATTTCAGTTGTTGTAAGATCTATTCCATTATCGCTTTTACTATTGACTGATATTCCAAATTCAGAACTTAATTGATCTAATAAATTGTCTCTTTGGTCCATTAAATCATTTGGTGTTAGCCCTAAAGAAGTTACACTTTGTATTTGTTTGTTTAAATCATTTACTTGATCCAACTCACTATTAATATTAGTCACAGCAGTTCCTAATTGATCTTGAAGACCACTTTGTTGTGTTCCAAGGGAAGTATATCTATCATTTATTTCAGATGCTAATGTTTCTGCCTTTGAAATAGCTACTTGTTTATCACTACTATCTTCTGGCGATCCAGATAAAGTACTGAAAGCATCATAAAAATCACTCACTGCTTGTTCTATACCTGTATCTCCTGTTTCGTCTAAAGTAGTATCAACTTGTTGTAAAGCGTCATTTTGAGTGTTAGCAGCTGAATTTTTTGTTGTTGCATCTCTTACTTGATAGTCTAAGAATGAATCTCTAATTCTTTCTATTGATGATATTTGTGCTCCTGTCCCAACTTGTCCCACTGTACAATCATCAAATTTCGAATTACCTCCAGAGGGTGCTGTAGTTGTAGCTATTGCGCTTTGTCTTGCATATCCTGTTGTATCTGCATTTGCTATGTTGTGTGAAGTTGTATTTATTTGACTTTGTGATACTGATAGTCCACTTAAAGCTATACCAAAAGTATCGAATAATCCTGACATATTTTCACATCCCACCTTTCTATTTTACACGTTTCCATATATATATAAATTTTAATATCCGTATCATTTAATTCTATCTAGATAAATTTCCATATGAATTATATGTTTTTATACTTCGACTTGGATTCATTATATTTAACATTTTAGTATTAAATATAATTCGCTGCTTTAATAGGATTTCATTAGTTTCTTTTTTAGATAGAACATTCTTTAATGTATTCCTTATGTTCTTATAAGATTGTTTTAAGTCATTATTAGTTGATTTATCTACAGTTTCAGAAATACTATTTTCTCCAAGTAATTTTCTTCTTTGCACTTCTTCTTTTGCAATTCTCTTACTACATTCATTAAGCTTATCAACTAATCCTTCAAGACCAAATAAATCTTTTTTTATTATCATTTTATTTTGAATCTCTAATAAATCCAAAAGTTCTTTCAAATCTTTTTCTTGCTCTATCATTAATTTAATAAGTTTATCTATCATTCTATGACTTATCCTCCTTCATCGCATTTAATAAACTCTTAGCTGTTAATTTTGCATCTATATTATATGTGTTACTTTCAACTTTACTTTTAATATCTGCAACTTTTTTTGTATTATCAATATCTGAGTTTAAAGAATATTCGTTAAGACTCTTTCCAAGTGATGATATTTCTATTCTATCAGATTTATTAGCTTCATTTGTTTTAGTTGTGGCTTTATTAGAATTTGAATTATATATATTTACATATATTTTACTATTTATTCCATTAATGCTCATATTTTATCCCTCCATATTCACACTTCTTAATTTATTATCGTGCATTAATAAATTAAGTTTACACTTTTTACTATAAAAAAAAAAAAAATGAAGAGGTAATCCTCTTCAATAAAATTAACAGGAACAAAAAAATTTCCCCCTTTATTCCTTAAGGCACAATCAAATAAATAACAAGTCCATTTGCCAGCCTATTTTCCATCATGCTGCGTCGGCAAATTGACCTAATAGGCCCGTATGATGGCAATTCGTCTCCTTGCCTGATGAAAAATATTCATGGCAACTTTGGACCTGTTATTTATTTTCATGTGCCTAATATTCATATTATCTTAATTTTTGTATTCTTTCAGCACTACTTACTATATTAGTTATTCTTATTCCAAAGTTTTCATCAACAACAACAACTTCTCCAAGTGCTATTTGTTTTCCATTAACTAATATCTCAACTGGCTCTTCTGCAAGTTTATCTAATTCTATTAAGGAACCCATTCCTAAATTTAAGATATCCTGTATACTCTTTTTGGTTCTGCCTAGAACTACAGATATATCTAAAGGAACATCCAATATTAAATCTATATTTCTTATTGGTGGAACATTACTTTGAGGAACTAATGGTTCAAATGCCACTTGATGAACTTCTACTGGTTGTTGCATCCTTTGCATTGGTTGTTCATACTGAGGTTGCATTTGATACTGTGGCTCTGGTTCATATTGAGGTTGTGGTTGATATTGTGGCTGTTGTTGCATAATTGGATCTGGTGGTTGTTGATTTATTATTTCCTTATTTACAATCGGCTCACTATATGTATCTTTAGTAGGCTCTACCTTTGCCACTTCTTCTACTTTATCTTCCCCTGTCATTATAGCAACAATATTCCTAGCCGTTTTTATTGGGAATATTTGCATTATATTACTATCTACAATATTTCCAATGTTTAACTTAAATGATACTCTAACTATTGGTTCATCTTCTGATATTGCATCTGAAAGTGGCATAGATCTATCTGTTACTATTTTCGCTGTTGGTGGTGATATATCAACTTTTCTTCCAAACATAGTAGCCATTGATGTGGCTGCTGAACCTATCATTTGATTCATTGCTTCTGACACTGCACTAATTTCTATCTCAGATAATTCATGAGTATCTGTTATATTTCCATCTCCGCCCATCATAAGATTTGATATAACTAAACCATCTGAAATTTTTATAATTAAGATATTTCTTCCTACTATACCTGCAACATACTGAATATCTAAAACAATATTAGGTGTTTCAAAGCCTTCTTTTATTTCCCTTAAAGTTGTTACAGTTACTACAGGCGTAGTTATGTTAACTTGTTGATTTATAAGTTGATATAATGCTGTTGAAGCTGAGCCCATGGAAATATTTCCAATTTCTCCAAGTAAATCTTTATCAATATCAGTTATGATTTCTGCTTCCAATTGACCTGCATCAGATGATGTATTTTCGCTTTCACTAGAAGATATATCTTCACCTGCTAATAATGCATTTATTTCTTCTTGAGATAAAAAGTTATTACTCATACTCGTTCACTTCCTTATCTGTTATATCTAAAATAACAACACCCATATTCTTTCCTACTATACCAGGCTTAGCATAGTAACACTCTTCATCACCTACATATACCTTTATTGGAGATGAACTCTTAGTATCAAGTTTCATTACATCTCCTACTGTTAATCTTAAGAAATCATCTACAGTTATATTAGTATGTCCAAGTTCAGCTATTACCCCAACATCAATTTTCCGAATGCCCTTTTCTATTTTCTCTCTTGATTCAGCCATTAAGCTTTCGTCATCATTTCTAAATGCATATTGTACTACTAATTTATCCAATATTTTTTCTATACTTAAATAAGGAAGACACATATTTATAAAAGTACTACGCTTGTTCATCTCTACTGAAAATGTTATTAATGCAACTGGATCATTAGGTGCCATAGTCTGATTTACTGTAGGATTTGTTTCAACTGCTTCGATTTCAGTCTCAACATCTAAAATAGATTGCCATGCTAATTTCAAATTACTTATCATTCCAGTATTTATTTGTTTCATTATATTTTTATCTATATCTGTGAATTCTTTCGTTTCAATTTTCCTATCTCCTTTTCCCCCAAGTAAAATATCTATTACTTGAAGTGAAAACTGAGGATTAGTTTCAAATATTATTGTTCCTGATAATGGTGGCATTTTAAATATTGTAATAATAGTAGGATTTTGAACAGAATGTATAAATTCCTCATATGATACCTGCTCTACAGTTTCTATTTTCACTTTAACATTTTGTCTTGTTTGACCAGTTAAATAATTGGAAATAATTCTTGCATAATTATCATGAATCAATTCAAGAGTCCTTATATGTTCTTTTGAGAATTTTTGAGGACTCCTAAAATCATAAAGTTTAATTTTATGATTTTCATCATCTTTGCCAACCTCTTCTGATTCTAATTCACCTGTAGATAGGGCAGATAGCAATGCATCTATTTCATTCTGCGATAATACATCTGCCATATTCTTCCCTCATTTCAATAATTAATTCCATAGTTAATTTAATAATTTATCAATCTCTATTATTGTAAGAAGCTTTTCATCATAGTTTAGTATACCTTTTATATAAGGCTGTTCTTTATTAGCTTCCTTATCTACTTTTTGTATACTTTTTTCATCTATATCTAAAACTTCTTCAACTTCATCTACGGATATTCCTATTTCTTCATCTTTAACTGTTAAAATTATCATATTATTTTGTTCTTTACCAGGAGTTACATTCAATAACAAATTTATGTCAACAAGAGATTTAATGCTTCCACGTAAATTTATTAATCCTTTAATATAACTTGGAGCCTTAGGAACTTTTGTAATTTCCATAGTATCATTGATACTTTGAACTCTTTCTGTTTCTACTGCAAAATGTTCTTCTCCTAATTTGAATACTACTATTTGCATCATTACTCCTCCTTTTTGGTTAACCTACAACTTTCTTTATAGCTTCTAAAACTCTATCTGCTTGGAACGGTTTTACTATAAAGTCCTTTGCTCCTGCTCTTATTGCATCCATAACCATTGATTGTTGTCCCATTGCAGAACACATGATTACTTTAGCATCTGGATCAAATGCTTTTATTTGTTTAACTGCTTCAATACCATCCATGTCAGGCATGGTTATATCCATTGTAACAACATCTGGTTTTTCCTTCTTATAAAGGTCTACTGCAACTATTCCGTTATTTGCTTCTCCTACTATTTGAAAATCATTCTTTTCTAAAATGTCCTTTATCATCATTCTCATAAATGCTGCATCGTCTACAATCAAAACTCTAGCCATATAATTTTCCCTCCAAAATTTAATTTATTCCTATAGATTTCAAGATTTTTTCTAATGACCCCGGCATAGGGATATAATAAAAATGCCCACCTATATTTTCTTCTGTATCATCTAAAAATACAGTTTCAATATCTAATATATATTCATCATATTGATTAGATTCTATAAATGTTGTTGTAAGTATCGCACCTAACATATCATATGAAGTAGCTGGCACTGATGGTAAGATAACCAGATTAGTTAATTGTGCTATAGAATTCATGTAAGATGCTGATATTATATTTGCTATTTCACATAATACAGAACTCCCCATCTCACTTTCAGGTGACTGCTTACTTCCCACTAATTTTTCTATTATATTTTCAGCTGTTGTATTTTTGAATACTAAAAGAGTATTTCCTGCAATATCTCCAAGCACCCTAACAACTGTGCCAGCAACTTCACATTCCCCATTTTCTTCAACTATCTCTTCTAATCTTACAACATTTACTGATGGTACTGTCATATCTACTTTTTTTCCTAGCATCATGGAAAGAGCAGTTGCTGCATTTCCTGCACCTATGTTAGAGACTTCTTTAAGTGCATCTAATTGTAAAGCGCTTAAATTAGAATACTCCACTTATACCCCTCCTCAAAAATTCTTCTCCATTCCTTATAGCAATGCTCCTACATCTAATATTAGTGTTACTAACCCATTTCCAAGTATAGTTGCACCAATATATTGATCTAAACTCTTTAATGTTTTTCCCAGTGGTTTGATTACTATTTCTTGTTGTCCAAGTAACGAATCGACTAATAAACCTATAGTTTTATCTCCTACATTCACTATTATAACAAATTTCTTATCAGTTTCGCTAGCCTCTATATCTAAAGTTTCATTTAATCTTACTAATGGAATTATATTTTCTCTGTAGACAATAACTTCTCTTCCATTGCTTCTCTTTATATTTTCTTCTTTATAGTCTATTACTCTATCTATGAAACCTAGTGATATAGCTAATGTTTCTTCACCTATTTTTACAAGCAAGGCTTGTATTATTTGTAATGTAAGTGGAAGTTTAATAACAAAAGTTGATCCTTTGCCTTCTTCACTATATAAATCGACTGTACCTCCGAGTGCTGCAATTTTTGTCTTAACAACATCCATTCCAACTCCTCTACCTGAAATATCTGTTACTACTTCGTTAGTACTAAAGCCTTGTGCAAAAATTAAGTTTTTAATATCATTATCTGACATTCCTTCTGTATTTATTCCTTTTTGCTCAGCTTTTGCTTTTACTCTTTCAAGATTTATTCCTGCACCATCATCTATTACTTTTATTAATGCTTTTGTTCCTTCTTGATATGCAACTAACTTAACTGTTCCAACTGGTGATTTACCTGCAGCAATTCTTTCTTCTTGAGATTCAACTCCATGATCTGCTGCATTTCTTAATAAATGAATTAATGGTTCTCCAATTTCATCAATAACTGTTCTATCAAGTTCTGTATCAGCACCTTCTATAACAAAGTTGATTTCCTTGTTTAATTCTACTGCTATATCTCTTATCATTCTTGGGAATCTATTAAATACTGTATCTAATGGCAACATTCTAATCTTCATAACTAAATCCTGAAGATCCGATGTTGTTCTTCCTACTTGCTCTAAAGTTTCATTTAATTCTTGTGATTTATGTGAAATAACTATTTGTTCTAATCTTGTTCTATAGATTACAAGTTCCGAAACCATATTCATCAAATTATCTATTCTCTCTAAATCAACTCTTACAGATTGATGTGTTTTTTTAACTTCTTTCTTTTGAGCTGGTTTCTTTACTATTGCTTCTTCAGCTTCTGCCTTTGGTGATACTAGATTTTCTCTCGAAACTTTTTCTTCTATTATTTTTTCTGCTTGCACTTCTTTATTTTCTATTTCTTTTGGAGCTACTACTTCAATATCTTCAAGTTCAATCAATGAAGCTTCAATCTTTGCTACTTCTGAAATTCCATTCACAACAGCTATTATTTGATCAACAGTATTTTTAGTTACTAAAACAAACTTCAATTGAAAATCAAATTCTTCATTTTCAATATCTTGAGTTGATGGATCTGATTTTAAAATTTCACCATGTTCTTCAAGATCTTTAACAATTAAAAATGCTCTTGCAGATTTTAGCAATGTATTTTCACTCAATGTCACTTTTATTTCAATTGAATTAAATCCTTTTTCTTTTGCTTGCCTAATTACAGAAATATCATATTCATTTAATTCTAAGTTAAAATCATCATTAACCATTAAATTTATAATATTTTGGTCTGTATCTTTTTTAGTTTCAATCTGCTCTGATGTCCTATTTTTATTGCCATTATTTTTTATATCAGCAAGATCTTTAATTATACTATCTATTTCTATTTTTTCATCAGATCCTTGTTGCACATTATCAACCATTTTTTCCAATGTATCAAGACAATCAAATAATACTGTTACTACATCTTGAGTTACTTTTAATTCTCCTTCTCTAAACTCAGCTAATACATCCTCCATTTTATGTGTAAGTTCTGCAAGATCTGTAAATCCCATAGTTGCTGCCATTCCTTTAATTGTATGGGCAACTCTAAAGATTGCATTCACCTTATCTATATCTTCTGGATTTTGTTCTAAATCTAATAGTGACTCATTTAATGTTTGTAAATTTTCTAATGATTCTTCTAAAAACATTGACATATATTGAGATGTATCCATCTTTATTCCTCCTTTATATTTTTTTATAGATAAAGGTAGATGCTTTTTCAAATCCATAGTCTTTATAATTATAAATGCTTTCTGTAGCTCCTACAAATAAAAGCCCACCTTTTTTTAATGAATTACTAAATTTTTTATAAATTTCTTGTTTTATATCATTGTTAAAATAAATAACAACATTTCTACATATAATCAAATCAAAACTAGTTTCATATCTATCTAAAATCAAATCATGTTTTTTGAAAGTTACCATATTCTTAATTTTAGACTCTATATAATATTTATCGTCTTTTATTTTAAAATATTTACTTAAATCAGCACTATTTATACCCTTCATTTCATTTTGAGTGTATTCTCCAACTTTAGCTCTTGTAAGTATAGTATCATCTATATCAGTTGCTATTATATTATGTCTTCCATTTGGTGCTAACTTATTTAATATCATTCCTACAGTATATGGTTCACAGCCTATTGAACAAGCTGCACTCCAAATTTTTAAATTAGGAGTATTAGGTAACAATTCTTTTGAAATTTGTTTTTCCAAATCAGCAAACAATTCTGGGTTTCTAAAAAATTCTGTTACATTTATTGTTATAAAATCTAAGAATTTTTGTTTTTGTTCAGAATTATTTTTTATAACTTTTGAATATTCATCTAATGTTTTTATTCCAACTCTTGTCATTAAACTATTTATTCTTCTATTAAGTTGTTCTGGTTTATATGCTGATAAATTTATTCCTAATTCTTTATGAACCCATTTATGAAATTCATTAAAATCCATATTTCCTCCTATACCCCTTGTATTATTTTTATTATCTTAGTAGCTATTTCATTCAGTGGAATTACTAAATCTACTTTCCCAGTTTCAAATGCAGCTTTTGGCATACCATAAATTGTACATGTAGATTTATCTTCTGATATTGTTATACCACCACTACCTTTTATATTGCTAGTTCCATCAGCACCATCTCTACCCATTCCAGTTAAAATTGCAGATATTAAATTACCTCCATATACTTTTATAGCAGAGTTAAATAACTTATCTACAGCTGGTCTTACACCCCATATAGGAGGTTCTTCATTTAGATTTATTACATTATTAGAACCAATAGTCATATGTTGACCACCTTTAGCAATATATATTGTATCTTTGGTTATCTTCATTCCTTCACTTGCTTCAATAACTTTCATTTCGCAAACTTTATCTAATCTTTCTGAAAATACCTTTGTAAAACCTTCTGGCATATGTTGAACTACAAAAACTGGAACTCCTAAATTTCCTGGAAGTTTAGTTAATACTTCTTGAAGTGCCTTGGGTCCTCCAGTCGATGCCCCAATAACAACTGCATCTATCCTTTTATTTTTAGATATAGCACTCAATGTGTGTATACTTTTTTCCTTTATTATCTCCAGATTATTATATGTGTAGCTTGTCTTATTATCTGTATTAATTATCTTTTTTCTATAATTTACACTACTTGTTATACTTTTTATTTGTTCTATTAGATTTTTTTGAACTTTTATTATATCTAAAGAAATACTTCCTGATGGTTTGGTAATAAAACTAATAGCTCCATTATCTAAACATTCTAAAGTTAATTCAGAGCCTTCTGTTGTTGAACTACTAACCATTAATACAGGATAATTTTTCCCTAGTTTTTTTAATTCTTTAAGTGTTGCAAGTCCATCTAAGTCTCTCATTTGTAAATCTAGTGTGATAAGATCCGGATTATATTTATCTACCTTTTCAATTAGTTCTCTTCCATCTCTTAATTTAGCTACAACTTCAAACTTGCTTTCTGACTCTATCATATCTGATATAGCTTTTCTCATAAAAGCTGAATCATCAACAACTATAATCTTTATCTTATCCACCTTATCACACCTTTCTTTATAATTCAATAATTCCATGACCTACGACTTTAAGTATTACTGTTCCATCCTTAGCTTGAAGAATCATAGTTCTTCCTTTATTTCCGCCAGTTTCTTCAGCAACTATTGGAATTGATTTATCTTTTAATGTTTTTTTAACGGCTTCACTATTTCGCTTTCCAATATCGCTTATTATACTTTTATCAGAAAAATTAAACATTGAAGCTCCTCCAGCAATCTTTGCTATGAGGTTTCTCTTTTTACAACCTTGTTCCTCCATTTTTCCAATTAGCATCGGTATAGCTAAATCTGCAAATTTCATGGGGTTTGCATTACTTTTAAATTGGGTGCTATCTGGAAGCATTATGTGAGCTAATCCAGCCACTTTAAGGGTTTTGTCATATAGAGCTATCCCTATACACGAGCCTAATCCGATTGTCATTATTGCTCCCGGATCTAATACTAAATTCAAATCAGCTATTCCAACTTTTATATCTGTACTTACCATTTTTACCCCCTAGAAAATATTATCTTCATCCTCTGAAGATAATATTTTTTCTAAATCTAATAAAATAACTATATTATTTTCTAACTTTATTAATCCTGCAATATATTTTTTATCTATTGTAGTAGTTATAGCAGGTGCTGCTTCCATTAAGTCGCTATTAACATCTCTTACTTCATAAACATTTTCTACAATAATTCCAAATTTATTTTCTTTTCTTTTTACAACTATTATTTTTCTATTTTCGCTTTCTTTATCTTCTCCAAAATTAAATTTTGTTGATAAGCTTATTATTGGAAGTATGCTTTGTTCGTAGTTTATTACTCCCTTTACAAAGATAGGTGCATCTGGAAGAACTGTTGGTTCTTGATATGCCAAAATTCTTTCAACTTCTTTTATGTCTGTTGCATAATGCTCTCCATTCAATCCAAATATCAACATTTTAATTTCATTATTTACCATTATTCTTAAACCTCCTATAAATTAAATTTATCAATTGTAATTTCACCTGTTTTATCTATATATACTTCTACATTTTTAGCTGATTCTTCTAACATAATTTGTCTTTCTCCAAAACAAAAAGTTGTATTATTATATGCTTTTTCAGCCGTAATACGACCTGTTTTCGGAACCTTTAATATGGTATTAACCCCAGCTACACTTCCTACTGTCTTTAATTTTATTTCAGAACCAGCACATAAAGTACCTCCTCTACAAACAGAATTATCACCAGTAAATTCTATATTATTTAACGCTGTTATATTAGAGGTATATTGTCCTTTTCCTGTTATAAATACACTTCCTGATGCCTCTATATGAGAACCTTGTGCATACACTAAATAAATATTTATTGGGATTACTCTTAACGTTTCTATTTCCTCAATTTCTTCTTCTATTATTTGCCCAAAATCTTCTAATTGTTTACAGTCTTTTATTTTTAATGGGCCAAGTCCTAATAATTTATTTATAATAAATGTAATTATCTCACTTTGTTGAATTCCTTGGGACATATTATAATTTAAAATACTTCTTGATAATTTTGGTAGTGACTTAAACTTATTTTCTATTAATATTTTAATAATTTCACCATATTGTCTTGGTCCTAATAAATTATTTTCTTTTACTTGTTCTGCGGCAAAACCCAATTCATTTAAAATATTTTTAAAATTTATTAAAGTATCTAAATATTGTTTTCTTTCAACATTTTCACACCCAGCAGTTACTGTTGAGTTTAATACATTACCATTAATAGTAACTTCTCCTAAAGCTCTTACTATTGCTGATTCCACGTTTTTTCCAACATGAAGCTCATTTCCAGCTTTAACTTCCATTGCTTCTGCAACAGCTCCAACTACTTCTACATTTCCAACAAAATCTATATTTCCACTTTTTAAATCAACTTCATCTACTTTATATAGCTTGTTCACAGTAAATGTATTTCCTTTAATTGTAGGCTTACCCTCTGTAGTTGCTATAATATTCTTATTTTCAAGTTTACATCCATCTCCAACTTTTACGGCAACTCTTTTTGTTGTTTTTCTTTTTATTGAAACTCCTAATACGTCTGTACCATCATTACCATCTTTACCTAGTATTATTTTTGCTATAATATCCCCTATTTTTACATTTGAAATAGAATATCTGTTTCTATAATCTACCTTTTCATCTGAATCCTTATACTCTATTAATTCCTCGGTTTCTTTAAATAGAGTCTGAATTTCATCAGCTATATCATCTTGAACTGGTAATCCTTTAGCTATTAATTTATTATTCACTTCATGTTCATTACATATATTCTTAAGTTCCTCTTCTATAATTCCATATCGAATACCTTTACTTTTTAGTAACTCTTCTAATTCTGTTAAGGTATATTTAGGTGGATACTTATCATCAATTTTTTTCTTTATAAGAGTCAAATTCTTATGATATTCTTGATCAACTAATTTATACTTATGTTGTGAAATAGATTTTATATTAATATAAGCTTCCATTTTATCAGTTGTAATGGATACATCCACATTTCTTATAGGTTCAATTTCTTCAAATTTATATTCAATCCTATCTTTTGATGTTACTGGAGTTATTAGGTCACTTTTCTCTCCATTAATGAACAGATTCACACCTGGACAGGACTTTATTGTAATAATCTCATCATTGTTTTTAGACTCTGTTATTATTATTTCTCCATTTTCTACTTTAACTCCAAATTCTTCTATTTCTTCTTCATTCTCCATTATTTCTTTTTCTTCAAGTTTCATTTCAGTATTTTTGCTGTCCTCTAATATTTCTATTTCTACTTTCTTTTTAAAAAATCTCTTTTCTTCTTTAGTCACTCTATATTTTAGAGTTTCTTTAGAAATATTTAATTCATAAGATGCTTTTTCAAGGCATTCGCCTAAAGATGTTGCAGCAAATTTCACACTCATAAATAATCCCCCATAAAAACACTTCTTATCTTAAGTATACCACAGCATAGTTTAATTTTATATTCAAATTTATATTAATCCACATCTTATTACATTAAATTACAATTTAACTTATTATTTTAGTGATTTTTTATATATTCGTTTATCTCATTATCGTATTCAATCATTAATTTTCTAATGATACTATTATTAGGATTTAGGCTTATATCGTTTACTGCTTTTATTGGCAATACCTTGGGAGATGTACCCGAAATAAACATTCCATCTAATTTATCAATATCTGAATATTTATATTCTACTTCTTTAATCTTAATCCTAAGTTTTTTAGCTATTTTTATAATTTCTCCTCTAGTAACACCTGGCAATACTACTTTTATAGGCGATGTTAAAAGTTCATTATCTTTAACCATAAATATATTTGATTTACTTCCTTCTGTTATATTTCCATTTTTGTCAACTAATATAGCCTCATAGGCATTTTTATCTTTTATTTTACTGTTTATCTTTTCCCTAAAATTTTCATTAACTATTTTTGCATTAGGATTTTCTCTTTCTCCAAAATATAGTATTGTTTCAACACCATTTCCATACATTTCATAGGAAGGATATGAGTATTCTATAAAAAATATTCTTAATATTTTTTCATGTACTCCATATGTTATTTTTATATTTCCTTCATATTTTTTTTCAGTTTTTATTAAATCATTTATTTTCATACTGAGTTCTTCATATGTTAGGCCAAATTCTTCATTAATTAATTCAAATGAATTTTTCATTCTTTTCAAATGATTTTCCAGAAAAATCGGTTTACCATTTATAACTCTTAATACTTCATATATTATTTTATCTTCCACATTTATTTCCCCTTTCTATTTCTATAGATACATAGCCCCTAATTTATACTTAGGCACATGAAAATAAATAACAGGTCCAAAGTTGCCATGAATATTTTTCATCAGGCAAGGAGACGAATTGCCCTCATAGCGGGCCTATTAGGTCAATTTGCCGACGCAGCATGATGGAAAATAGGCTGGCAAATGGACTTGTTATTTATTTGATTGTGCCTTATACTATGAATATATATATCCATAACTAGAAATAAAGAGGCTTGCTTTTGCGGAGTGTTACATCAAAATCTTCAGTAACTGAAACAAATGCATGCCCCCTTATCCTCATAAGTATAGTTTATCTATATTTATTTCCACTTCAATATTTCTATATCATGATTTTTTCTATAGTTTATTAAATATGGTTTACCAACTAAATCTAATAACGGTTTGTCTGATAGGGAATCTGAAAACATATATGATTCTTTAAAATCTACCTCGACTTTTTCATTCTTTAGAACTTCTTTTAATCTTCTTACCTTTTCTTCCCCTTTGCAATTATTACCTTCCATCTTCCTTGTAAAAATTCCATTTGTAAAATTAAATTTAGTTCCTATTATTTTATCAACTTCTTTTATATTGTAAAATTCATTAATATAAAACTCAGGAGATGCTGAAATCAAATATATATCATATCCTTCATTTTTAAGCTTTTTCATCATTTTCAGTGCATCTTCATATAATATTGTTTTTAATTTCTCATCATAAAATCTTTTGACAAGCTTTGCTAAATCCAGCTCTTTTATTCCATCTATAAATTTCAAAAACTTTTCTTTTACTTTTCTCTCATCATATATTCTTAAGGCATACATACTTCCGCAATATATAGCTCTAGGCAAAAAACGAATATTTCTTTTATCGTTTTTTATTACATATTTAAATAACTCCATTAATGTTTCCTTTTTAGTAATAGTATAATCTATATCAAATATAGCAAGTTTTTTCAAAGTATAATACCCACCTTTTTAATATTTAATTCTGAATACTCAAACTCTATTAATTAAACTTTAGGCATATGAAAGAAAATAATAAGTCAAAGATGCGATTTGAATATGCCTTATCTAAGTATTAAGTATTCAGAATTAAATATTGTTCTATAATTAAACAATATTATAGATACCCAAGTTATTTTTGTGCCTTTCATATATATCCAAAACTAGAAATAAAGAGGATCATACGTATAAGTACAGTTTTCACTTTGGGTATCTATATATTTATTATTTAATTTTACTTAAAAATGTTGAAATTCTATCTATTCCATTTTCTATTATATCCATAGATGTTGCATATGATAATCTTATATAATTATCTAATCCAAAGCCTGCTCCAGGTATTACTGCAACTTTTTCTTCTTCCAATAATACTTTTGCAAAATCCATTGAATCATTAATAGTTTGTTCTTTAAAAGTAGTATTTAAGTATGCACCTATATTAACCATAATGTAAAATGCTCCACTTGGTTTTATAATAGATATTTCATTTAATTTTTCTAATTTACATATCATAAAGTTTCTTCTATTCTCGAATTCCTTTATCATATTATTCAAATCTTCTACTGGCCCATTTAATGCTTCTATTGTTGCATATTGTGCTATTGCATTTGCATTACCTGTCATATGACTTTGAATACTAGTCATAAGTTTAGTTATTTTTTCACTTGAAGCTACATATCCTAATCTCCATCCTGTCATTGCATATGTTTTAGATACACCATTTATTACCACTGTTCTTTCATATGCATCTTCATTTAAAGCTGCTATACTTATGTGCTTTTCTCCATCATATATTAATTTTTCATAAATTTCATCTGATATAATTAACAAATTATGTCTTTTAGCAAAATTCGCTATTTCTAACAATTCTTCTTCATGATAAATAGTTCCAGTTGGATTATTAGGACTATTTATTAATATTGCCTTTGTTTTATCTGTAATAGCTTTTTCTAAATCAGATATTGTATATTTATAATTATTTTCTTTAGATGTTTCTACAAATACTGGCACTCCCTCAGCTAACTTTACTAATTCAGGATAACTAACCCAATATGGTACTGGAATTAATACTTCATCTTCTGGATTTAAAATAGCCATGAAAACATTAGCTAAACATTGCTTAGCACCTGTAGAAATTGTTATTTGACTTAGCTTATATTCTAAGTTATTGTCATTTTTAAATTTGTTGCATATAGTTTGTTTTAATTCTAATAGCCCTCCTGCTGGAGTATATTTAGTTTTCCCATCATGCATTGCTTTTATAGCAGCCTGAATTATATTTTCTGGTGTATTAAAATCTGGCTCCCCAGCCGCAAAGCTTACTACATCAATGCCTTGACTCTTTAATTCATTAGCTTTAGCAGTAATTGCTAGTGTAATTGATGGATCGATATTCCCCGCTTTTTTAGATAATTGCATTGCTTTATTCCCCCCAGTTTAGACATTAAAAAAATAACTCACCAAAGATACGATGTATATTCTGTGCAAGACAATATGATAAATTTTGTTCATATCAGTATTAATAGAACTTATCCACACAGTATGACGCAAAATAAGCAAACATACTGATTAGCTATTTTTGAATATGTCTTAATTCAATTGTGCATTCTTGTCACATAATAAAAATATATCATTAATAAACTTCTTTGTAAATGTCATTATTCACTTTACTTAAATTACCAATTATTTAGAGTATAACATGATTTACTCATATACATAAACAAAAGACCTTAGCAATAATTACTAAAGTCCTTAATTTTATTCTTCTTCACCCACTAATTCATTTTGATAGTAAGCTGATACTCTATCAAATTCTTCTTCATCAGGAACTACAAGTTCCTCTTCATCAAGTCTAAAAAGATAAACTGAATCTTCTTCTGGATTTTGAGCTAAGTAGTATGATTTTTCTTCAAATTCAAATTCATCAATTATAGGACATGTAACTACATTCCCATTTTCGTCTTCTAAATCTATAACGAAGTTTTCCTCTTCATCATTACATCCACATCCGCATTCATGGTCATGGTCATGATCACAATTACATTCATGATCTTCATCATGTTGATGTCCACCACATCCACAATTTTTTTCTTCACTACTACATCCACATTTTTCTAAATCTTTTTCCATATTTTAACCTCCTTTAGGTTCTAGTTATCTGAAAAATTAAATGTTCAGACACTCTAATTAATTTTACCCTTAAATGCTTAAAATTAAAACCCCAAAATGAAAAAAATTGCATAACAATTTTAATGAATGATTAATAATGAATGGTGGAAGATTTAGGATTAAATTTTACAAGTATTAAGAGATGAAATTAGAATACGTTTTAATGATAAACATTTATTTTTTATCATTAAGGCACAATCAAATAAATAACAAGTCCATTTGCCAGTCTATTTTCCATCATGCTACGTCGGCAAATTGACTTAATAGGCCTGCTATGAGGGCAATTCGTCTCCTTGTCTGATGAAAAATATTCATGGCAACTTTGGACCTGTTATTTATTTTCATGTGCCTAATAAAAAAAGAAGCCACTTTTCATAGAAAAAACTCTATAAAGAAGTGACTTCCTTAATTATTGCGCAAATTTAGTTATTTATTATTTTATACTATTGTTGATTAGCTAATTTCTTGTATCCTTCTAATCTTTCCATAGCATCTTTTTGAGTCTTTTCAAATAAAGCATCTGCTGCTTCTGGGAATGCCTTAGCAAGTGAAGAGTATCTAACTTCTCCCATTAAGAATTCCTTGAAGTCTGCTGTTGGTTCTTTAGAATCTAATACAAATGGATTCTTTCCAGTTTCTTTTAATTCTGGATTAAATCTGTACATTTGCCAATATCCACATGCAGTAGCTCTCTTAGCTTCTTCTTGGCTGTTACCCATACCAATTCTTAATCCGTGGTTGATACATGGTGCATAAGCAATTATTAATGATGGTCCTTTGTAAGCTTCTGCTTCTGCAATAGCTTTCATAACTTGGTTCTTATCAGCACCCATGTTAATTTGAGCTACATATACATAACCATAACTCATAGCCATCATTCCAAGATCTTTCTTCTTAGTCTTCTTACCACTTGCAGCAAACTTAGCTATTGCAGCTGTTGGCGTAGATTTGGATGATTGCCCACCAGTATTTGAGTAAACTTCTGTATCTACTACTAATATATTTACATCTTCTCCAGTAGCTAACACATGGTCAACTCCACCGTATCCGATATCGTAAGCCCATCCATCTCCTCCGATGATCCATTGTGATCTCTTAACGAAGTAATCTTTTTGAGCTAAAATTGATTTAGCAGCTTCAGTTCCTGATTTTTCTAGAGCAGCAGCTAATGCATTAGCTCTTTCTCTAGTTCCTTCGCCTTCATCAACATTGTCTAACCAATCTTGTAATTCAGCTTTTGCTGAATCATTTGCAGCTATAGCAGCTTCTGCTTCTCCTGCAATTCTTTCTCTTATAGCTTTAACTCCTAAGAACATACCTAATCCATATTCAGCATTATCTTCAAATAATGAATTAGCCCAAGCTGGACCGTGTCCTTCTTTATTCTTAGTATATGGAGTTGAAGGAGCAGATCCTCCCCAGATTGATGTACATCCAGTTGCATTAGCAACCATCATTCTATCACCAACTAATTGAGTTATAGCTTTAACATATGGAGTTTCTCCACAACCAGCACAAGCTCCTGAGAATTCAAGTAATGGTTGCTCAAATTGGCTACCTTTAACTGTCTTCTTGTTCATTGGATTCTTCTTAACTGAAATTTCATGAGTTAAGTAATCCCAAACGTCTATTTGATCATGTTGAGATTCTTGTGGTTTCATAACTAATGCTTTTCCTGGTGCTGGACATATTTGAGCACAGTTTCCACAACCTGAACAATCAAGTGGTGTTACACCCATTGTGTATAATAATGGTTCTTCAGTCTTTAATGCCTTAGCAGCTACAATCTTAGCTGCACCTGGTGCAGCATTCTTTTCTGCTTCAGTTAATAAGAATGGTCTTATAACAGCATGTGGACATACCATTGAACATTGGTTACATTGAATACATTTTTCTGAATCCCATTCTGGAACATTTACTGCAATTCCTCTTTTTTCGAATGCCGCAGTACCATTTTCAAAAGTACCATCTTCCATTCCTGCAAATGCTGAAACTGGAAGTTGATCTCCTTCTTGTCTGTTCATTGGAATAACTATATCTTTAACAAATTTTGTAGCATGTTTAATTTCTGCTACTTCTTCATCTGCAACTGTCTTCCAAGCTTCTGGAATATTTATTGCAACAATTGATTCAACACCCTTATCGATAGCAGCATTGTTCATGTTAACAACTTTTTCACCCTTCTTACCATAAGAAGATACAACTGCATCTTTTAAGTATTTAACTGCATCTTCAACTGGAATAATGTTAGCTAACTTGAAGAAAGCTGATTGCATTATCATGTTGATTCTTCCACCAAGACCTATTTCTTGAGCAATACCCACAGCATTTAAAGTGTAGAACTTAATGTTATTGTTTGCTAAAAATCTCTTATATGATGCTGGTAATTTTTCTTCTAAATCTTCTGGAGTCCAGATAGTATTTAATAAGAATGTAGAACCTGGCTTTAATCCATCAAGTACATTGTATTTGTGGATATATGATTGGTTAGAACATGAAACAAAGTCTGCTTTGTTTATTAAGTATGGTGACTTGATTGCTTTCTTACCAAATCTTAAGTGAGATACTGTAATTCCACCTGATTTCTTTGAATCATAGAAGAAGTATGCTTGAGCAAACATATCTGTATGATCTCCAATGATCTTTATAGCACTCTTGTTTGCTCCAACAGTACCATCTGATCCTAATCCCCAGAACTTACAAGCTGTAGTTCCTTCTGGAGTAGCATCTATATCTTCAGTAACTTCTAATGAAGTATTTGTAACGTCATCAACGATTCCTATTGTAAATCCATTTTTTGGTGCATCTTGTGTTAAGTTTGCATAAACAGCAGCAATATGTCCTGGATTTGGATCTTTTGAACCTAAACCAAATCTACCACCAATAATAACTGGTGCATCTGCTTGACCGAAGAATGCATTTCTAACATCTAAGTATAATGGTTCTCCGGCAGCTCCTGGTTCTTTAGTTCTATCTAAAACAGCTATCTTTTTAACTGTTTTTGGAATAGCAGCTAATAATCTTTCATTTGAGAATGGTCTGAATAATCTTACTTTAACAACACCAACTTTTTGTCCATTAGCATTTAAGTAATCTATAGTTTCTTCACAAACGTCAGTAGCTGAACCCATTGCTACGATTACTCTATCAGCATCTGGTGCTCCATAGTAATCGAAACAGTGATATTCTCTACCTGTTAATTTAGTTATTTCAGCCATGTAACTTTCAACTGTTTCTGGTAATTCATTATAGAATTTATTAACAGATTCTCTTTCTTGGAAATAGACATCTGCATTTTGAGCTGTTCCTCTAGTTACAGGATGATTTGGGTTTAATGCTCTTTCTCTGAAAGCTTTAACTGAATCCCAATCAAGTAAGCTTGCTAATTCATCATATTCTAAAACTTCAATTTTTTGTACTTCATGAGAAGTTCTGAATCCATCAAAGAAGTTTAAGAATGGAATTCTTGTTTTAATAGCAGTTAAATGAGCTACTGCTGATAAATCCATTACTTCTTGAACTGATCCTTCTGCAAGCATTGCAAAACCAGTTTGTCTTGCTGCCATAACATCTTGGTGATCTCCAAATATGTTTAAAGCAGAAGTAGCTAATGCTCTAGCTGATACGTGGAATACGCATGGTAACATTTCACCAGAAATTTTGTACATATTTGGTATCATTAATAATAAACCTTGTGAAGCTGTGTAAGTAGTTGTTAAAGCTCCAGCTTGTAAAGATCCATGAACAGCACCAGCAGCTCCAGCTTCTGATTGCATTTCCATAACTTTTACAGGTTGACCGAATATATTTTTTCTTCCTTGTGCTACCCATTCATCTACATGTTCTGCCATTGGTGATGATGGTGTAATTGGGAATATTGCAGTAACTTCTGTAAATGCATAAGATATATGAGCTGCTGCAGTATTACCATCCATAGTTTTCATTTTTCTCATCGCGTTGACCCCTCTTTCTATTTTTAAAACATAAATTTTGAATAATTTAATTTTTTTATATAAGTAAGTCTTAAAGACCACCTAATAAACACACTAAATTTAGCTAATTAAAGTCTTATTTCCAACTTTATACATATAAACAACATTGTAAACCTTATACTATTTAACTAGTTCTTGCCCTAATTTCTTAATAAGATTTGCTTGCTTTTTAGTTGGTGAATCTTTAACTGCTAAATCTCCAATTACATTAAACCCATAAGATGCCATTTCATTTTTCCATATTTTCATGAAAGTATCTTCAATCCATCCATAAGTCGCAAATAAAATACACTTTTTGTTTTTATTTTCCTTATTTAAATCTTTTAATTGTTCTAGAAATGGTTTCATTTCTTTTTGTTCTATTTTAGTGGAATCCACTGCAGGACTTCCAAATGCAATAGAGTCTGCTTCTAAAACATCTTCTATAGTAGCATCTGCAACATGCTTTATAATTACTTCTGCACCTTGTTCTCTAGCACCATCTGCCATCACATTTGCAAGGGCTTCTATGTTTCCCCCACAACTCCAATAAATGATTGACACTTTTTTCATTAAAATAGCACCTCATCTTCTTGTTAAATAATTAACTTTCTTTTTTCACTAAAACGAACCTACTCTTTTATTATATCTCACATATTTTTTTTTGCAAGATTTGTTTGTGTAATTTGTATTATTTTAAGTAATAATTATAGATTTTAGAAATTTATTTCTGTATACTCTCTAATAATACATCTATTATTGCTTCTACTCCATTTTTAGCTTGGCTTCTTTCCATATTACTAATAAGTTCTGTTTTTTTGCCTTTTAGTTCTAAAATTTTATTATATAATATGTCCTCTTTAATTTCTTCTTCTTCTAACATTAATGAATAACCTTCTTTTTCAAAAGACTTAGAATTTAAAATTTGATCTCCTCTACTGGCCTTTTTAGAAAGGGGTATTAATAAAGTTGGCTTTTTTAATGCTAAGAATTCAAATATAGAATTTGCTCCTGCTCTTGAAATTATATAATCAGCAGTGTTCATAAAATCCGGCAATTCCTCATTTACATACTCAAATTGCTTATATCCCTCTTTGTTTATAATTTTTTTGTCTATATTCCCTTTACCACAAATATGAATTATATTGAATGATTTTAAAAGTTGTTCTAAGTTTTTTCTTATTTCTTCATTTATGGTCCTTGAGCCAAGACTTCCCCCCATGATAAATAATACTTCTTTATCATCAGTAAATCTACATATTTTTCTTCCTTTAGTCTTATCTCCATGAAATATTTCTTCTCTTATAGGACTTCCTGTAAGGACTCCCTTATTTCCATTTATAAAATTTAAACTTTCTCTAAAAGTTACACATAATTTATTACAAAATGGTGCAGACAATTTATTAGCAAGACCTGGAGTCATATCAGATTCATGGGCTACTACCGGTATTTTTTTTATAGATGCTGCAATAACAACAGGTACTGCTACAAACCCTCCTTTTGAAAAAATAACATCTGGCTTTTCTTTTGATAATATTTGGGTTGCCTGAACAATTCCCTTTATAATCTTAAATGGGTCTGTAAAATTTTTCATATCAAAATATCTTCTTAACTTTCCACATGAAATTCCAAAGAAAGGAATATTATTTTGTGTTATTATTTCCTTTTCAATACCATCAACACTACCAATATATTTTATTTCAAAACCATTTTCTTTCAATTTAGGTATTAATGCCAAGTTAGGAGTTACATGCCCTGCAGTTCCTCCTCCGGTCATTATTATTTTGTATTTAGACAAAGACTATCACCCCTTTCTTCAATTGACAATTGATAATTGACAATGCACAATTATTGATAAAATCCTCTTAGGATTTTATCAATATATATTTTTTTGACTCTGTAAGAAAAGTGAGAATCCAAATTTTATATTTGGTTGTTCGAACTTTCCCTGTGGGTTTTGTTGATTAATTTTTAATTGTACATTGTCAACTGTCAATTGTTTATCTATAATTCTGTATTACAATTTGAATACTTGTATTACCATTATATTCATTAATGCTCGGATAAAATACTAAATCCAACTTCACATCATTATACGCCCCATCATAAAGTTTTTGTAGTTCTTCTTTTCCATATCTATCATTTATTACTTCTTCAAGCTCATAAATATCTCCAAAATAGATAGCATCCAAAGTTCTATTAAACTTAGTCTTCAACTTAAATTTTAATACATTATTATTCTTGCCTAATATTGTAGCCTTTAACAAATTGATATTTTTTTCAGCAAACAAAGGTTTAGAATTTGCTTTACCATAAGGTTCTAATCTTTCTAAATCATTAATTAATTCATAATTTATCGAATCAAGTGACAAAACACAATCTATAGTCACTTTTCTTAGTAAATCATCTTCTTTTAATGTTGTATTTTCATTTAATCTTCTTCTAAACTCATCTATATTCTCTTCCTTCAAAGAAAATCCTGCTGCCATAGGATGACCACCAAAGTTTCCAAGCAAATCTTTGCATTTAACAAGTTCCTCAAACATATTATATTCTTCTATAGATCTACCTGACCCCTTTGCTCCATTTTCACATTTTGTTATTATTAAAGTTGGAACATTATATTTTTCTCTTATTCTTCCTGCTATTATTCCTGCTAAACTTTCATGCACATCCGGAATATAAATAACAAATACCTTATCATTTATCATATTATTCTTTTCTACAATTTCTATAGCAGTTTCCACGCCATTCATAGTCATATCTTTTCTTTCTTCATTTAGTTTTACTAATTCCTTTGCAACCTTAGTTGCTTTCTCTTCTTCTTTTGAAAGTAGTAACTGTAATCCTTTTTTAGCCGAATCCAATCTTCCACATGCATTTATACACGGACCTATGATAAAACCTAAATGATATACAGATAAAGTTTTTTCATTCATTTCACATTCTCTTATTAATTCTTGTAATCCTAAATTAGTAGTATTATTTATTAATTCCAATCCTTTTTTAACAAAGATTCTATTTTCATCAATTAAATCTACAACATCACAAACTGTTGCAATTGCAAGAAACTCTATAAATTTATAACATTCTTTTTTATCTATACTTAAATTTTCATAAAGTACTTCTATAAGTTTAAATGCTACTCCTGCTCCACATAATTGCTTAAATTTATAATTACATTCCTTTTGTTTTGGGTTTATTATAGCATCTGCACACGAACTTATGAATTTTCTAATTTTATTTTCATCTTCAACAAATGGTATATCATGGTGATCTGTAACTATTACAGTAATCCCCATATCCTTAGCATATTTTATTGGCTCTATAGCTGATATTCCGTTATCACAAGTTAAAATAGTATCTATTCCATCTTCTTTAGCCTGTTTTATTATATTTATATTTATTCCATATCCATCTTTTATTCTATCTGGAATTTCATAATCTACATTTGCGTTACATCTTTTTAATGCCATATATAAAATATAAACACTTATGACTCCATCTACATCATAATCTCCAACAATTCTTATCTTTTTATTTAATTTTATTTTATCATTAAGTATATCTACAGCTTTCTCTAAATCTTTCATTTCTCTTGGATTATGAAGTTTATCAAGATCTGGAGTTATATAACTTTTTATCATGTCATCATTTATAATATCTCTATTTATTATAAGTCTGCTCATAAGTTCTGTAATTCCGTATTTATTGGATATTTGCTTATAATCAGCTTTTTTATTTTTTACAAACCATCTTTCTGCCATTATTTCTCCTCTCATAGCACTCATAGTAACACCTCTAAAATCTAAAATACTCTCAATAAAATGAAGAATTTTAAATTTTAGAGGTGCTCTATACTTCATGAAACTATAATTTTATCTTTTAAACATCTTATACAACATACCAGATGAAATTCCTTCTACTGCATGCTCATATCCAAGCTTTTCTAATAATTTATAAGAAAATGCCATTGCTGTTGCAGGCCCCCTACTAGTTATTATATTTCCATCAACCACTACAGTATCTTCTGAATACTCACAATTTGGTAATTCGTCTTCATATCCTGGATAAGAAGTTATATTTTTGCCCTCTATAATTTCAGCCTTTCCAATTACTATTGGTCCCGCACAAATCGCTCCTATTAATTTACCTTCTTTATTTTGCTTTTTTATAAGTTTTATTACTCTTTCATCATCTCTTAAATTAGTTGCACCTGGAATACCGCCTGGAATTACAACTAAATCATATTCCATATTTTCATCAAAAAGTTTATCTGCTTCAACTACTAATCCATGACTTGATTTAACCATCTTCTCTTTTATTGAGACTAAATCACAAGTTATATTTGCTCTTCTCATTACATCTGATACTGTTAATGCTTCTATTTCTTCAAAACCATCTGCTAACAATACACATACATTTTTCACAAAAATCTCCTCCTCTTTTTAACTTAACGTTACATCTTTGATTTCATCATCAAGTACAATCATCATTATATTTGTTCCTCTACCTGCTCTATTTTGCAGTTTAATATCATTTATTTTAACTACTGATTTTTCTTTAGATTTAGAAGTCAACACTATTTCAGATTTATCTGTAGATAAAGTTATACTATTTCCTTCACTGCTTATATAATTACTATGATATTTTCCAAAAATAACTTCATCTTCATCTCTTAAGCTCATTCCTGTAACACCCGAAGCTACTTTTCCCATTGTATTAACATTTTCAACCGGAAATCTTATTCCCATACCTTTTTTAGTTATCATAACTAAATATCCAAGTTTTATTTTATTCATTTCTACTGAAACCACTTCATCATCTTCAAATTTAAATTTGCAGCAGGCTTGCTTAAAGAAATCTCCTTCAAATTCTTTTAACAATGTCTTTTTCACCATTCCTTTTTTAGTAAATGTGTAGACTCCAAGCTCATCATCATAGGAAGTAATTGAAACTAAACTAATTATTTTTTCTCCCTTTTCTAACTTTCCTAAGAATGCTTCTACTGGCATTTCTTCATTTATGACATTCTTTATTAAGAATACTGGTACTTTATAAACGTACCCTTTATTACTAAACATTAATAATTCTTTTAGTGAATTAGTTTTAACCTTTAAAGAATCTTCTTTTATTCTTCCATAAGCTTTAAGCTTATTCTTATCTGTAATTCCAAGACTTAAATCGAAATATTCAATTTCATTTGTATCTTCTACTTCAATAACCTCATCTTCTTGTGCAAAATTAAATAATTGAATAGGCAATATATTTCTAGAAGTATTCTCGAGAGTTTGCATTTCAAGAGTAAATTCTAAACCTAATTTGCTTTTAACCCTTAAGAACTTACTTTCTTCTTCTAATTCTCTTATTGACACATTGATTAATTCATCATCATCTTTAAGCTTCAAAGCTTGAAGCCTATTATATGAAGTTTTGAACTTATCCATTGAACTTTGTTTAATTCCTCCATGTTTAGTTATAAATCTAAATGCTTTACTAGGATTGAAATTATCTAAAGATACAGCTCCAACTACCTTCTCATTATCAAGATTTAAAGTTCTAATAACTTCATCTAATCTTTCTCCCTTTTCCTTCCACTTCATTTCTGAGATATTAATCCCCTTTGTTTGGTACATAAATCCCTTATCAGTAAATATAAGTACAGTATCCTTGGTATTTGAGTTTATTAAGTATTTTAATGAATCACCTTCTCTATATTCAATATCCTCCGGATTAGAACTTGATCTATTATAATTTTTAAGAGGTATTCTCTTAATAAAGCCATCTTTCGATATTGTAATCATGACTTCTTCTACTACAATTAATTCTTCAATATCAATTTTACTTTCATTATCATCTTTTACAACTTCAGTTCTTCTCTTATTTCCATATTTATCACTCATTTCTTTTAACTCAGTTTTAATTACTTTAAAAAGTTCTTTTTCACTTGATAAAATCTTTTCAAGTTTTTTAATTAGTTTTTCAAGAATTGCATATTCTTTTTCAAATATTTCTATTTCCAGACCTGTTAGTCTATATAACATAAGTTCTAAGATTGCCTGTGCTTGTGCCTCTGAAAATTCAAACTTGCTCATTAAATTATCACAAGCATCTTTTTTGGATTTTGAGCTTCTAATAGTTGCTATAATTGCATCCAAAACATTTATCGCCTTAATAAAACCTTCAACAATATGAAATCTCTTTCTTGCTGTATCTAGTTCCTTTTGAGTTCTTCTAGTTATTATTTCTTTTTGGTGCTCAACATAATATTTTATAATAGCCTTCAAACTCATAGTTTCCGGCTTTCCATTTGCAAGTGCAACCATGTTAAAGCTTATGTTACATTGCAAATCGGTCTTTTTAAATAAATATTTTAGCACCTTATCTGCAGTATCTTCCTCAGTATTTTTCTTCAGTTCAATTACAGCTCTTATTCCATTTCTATCAGATTCATCTCTAATATCTGTTATTGACTCTAATGCTTTTGCATGTCTTTTGTCACCAGTCATTTCAGATATTAATTGAAGAAGCTTAGCTTTATTTCTCCTATATGGAAATTCAGTTATTACTATTCCTAATCTTCCATTTTCCAATTTTTCAATTGAAGTCTTAGCCCTATATGCAACCTTTCCTTCTCCTGTTTCATAAGCTGACAACATAGAGTTTTCTCCAATTAAAATTCCACCTGTAGGCAAATCTGGACCCTTTATATACTCCATAAGTTCTGAAGTAGTTATTTCATTATTATCTATGTAAGCCAATACTCCATCAGTTACTTCTTCTAAATTATGCGGTGGTATATTAGTTGCAAGACCAACTGCTATACCAAAAGTACCGTTTACTAAAAGATTTGGATATCTACTCGGTAGCACCTTAGGTTCCATTTCACTCTCTGAGTAGTTAGGAACCATATCTACAGTATCCTTTTCAATATCACGCAACATTTCCATGGCAATAGGTGATAGTCTTGCTTCCGTATACCTCATTGCTGCTGCTCCGTCACCATCTATTGAGCCCCAATTTCCGTGACCTTCTATTAGAGGCGCTCTAGTTGAAAATTCTTGTGCTAGAATTACCATAGCTTCGTATACAGATGTATCTCCATGAGGATGAAACTTACCTAAAATATCTCCAACTATTCTAGCAGATTTATAATAGGGTTTGTCTGGAAAAGCTTTAAGCATATATGCTCCATATAAAATTCTTCTATGAACAGGCTTAAGCCCATCTCTAACATCTGGAAGAGCTCTATCTTTTGCAACTTCTATTGCATATGGTAAAAAATTCTCAGGCATTGCTTCTTCTAAAAGAATACCCATTATATTATTATCTTTAGGTATAATATTATTATTTTTCTTTGCCATAATCTTATCCTTTCACTCCAGCTAACAGTTATCAAGTAACAGTTTATTTGAAAATTCCTGTGGAATTTTATATATATAAACTATTAATTCTTAAAAATTACAGATAATTTTTTAGTAATCCCATAGGGATTTCATCCTCAACTGTTAATTGTTAACTGATTAAAATTCTCCGTATTTATATATATATTTCTTTCTAGGTTCTACTACATCTCCCATAAGTAGCGAAACCATCTTTTCAGCTTTTGCTGCATCTTCTATCTTGACTTGAAGAAGTGTTCTGCTTTCTGGATTTAATGTTGTATCCCATAATTGATCTGGATTCATTTCTCCAAGACCTTTGTATCTTTGAATTAATGCACCTTTTCCTACTTCTTTTTTTGTTTTTTCTAATTCTTCATCACTATAAGCATACTTCATTATAGTTTTACCTTTTGTTTCCTTATATACCTTATATAAGGGAGGTTGTGCTAAATATAAATGACCATTTGCAATTAACGGCTTCATATATCTATAAATATAAGTCATCCAAAGTGTTCTAATATGATATCCATCCACATCAGCATCACTCATTATTATTATTTTATCATATTTTAAATCTACTTCCTTATAGTTGTCTAAAGTTCCAGTTCCAACAGCTGTATTAAATATTTTTAGTTCTTCTGAAGCTAATACATTTTCAAGCTTTTGTTTTTCTGTATTCATTATCTTACCTTTTGAAGGCATTATAGTTTGGAATCTTCTATCTCTAGCTTGTTTTGCAGAGCCTCCGGCTGAGTCTCCTTCCACAACTATAAATTCATTTACAGTTTTATCCTTTAATGTACATACCGCAACCTTACCCGCAAGTGGCGCAGTTCCTTTACCAATTTTCTTTTTTTCTGCTTCATTTATTTTCTTAATTTTATCTCTTCTTTTTGCTGCTTCTAATGCATTATTTATTAGACTTGTTGCTAAAGTCTTATTATCTTCAATCCATTCAGAAAATTTAGTATAAACTAAATCATTCATCATAGTATATGCTTCATTATTACCAAGCTTAGTTTTAGTTTGACCTTCAAAAACAGGATTTGTAATTTTAATTCTTACAATAGCTGTCATACCTTCTCTTAAGTCGTCTCCCTCAAACTCTTTATCCTTTTCCTTAACTAGTCCAAGCTTCTTTGCCCAGTCTTTAAAAGCTCTTGTCATTCCAGTTTTAAAGCCGGTTTCATGAGTCCCTGCTTCAGTTGTTGGAATATTATTTACATAACTTGCAATATATTCAGTAGTTGAATCTGTAAATTGCATGCAAATTTCCCCATACATTTGAAGGCTTCCAACTGTTCTTTCTCCATCAAAAATTATTGGTGTATCATGAATTGCTATTTTACTCTCATTTAGATAATTAATAAAATCTAAAAGACCATTTTCAGAATAATATTCTTTAGTAATTTCTTGTCCTTTTCTTTTATCTATTAATTCTAAAGTTATACCTTTATTTTGAAATGCCAATTCTTGCAATCTGCTATCTATTATATCAAATTTAAAATCAGTTGTTGAGAAAATCTCCTTATCTGGTTTAAATGTCACCTTTGTTCCAATCTTATCTGTTTTACCAATTATTTTTAAACCTACAACTGCTGTTCCTGGCATATCTCTTTTTAATTCTTTATCAAAAGCATATTCAAATCTTTGCCTATATATATTACCATTTTGATATACCTCAACTTCTAGCCACTTTGATAAAGCATTTACAACAGCAGCTCCAACTCCATGAAGACCTCCAGAAGTTTTATAATTTTTATTATCAAATTTTCCTCCCGTATGAAGCTCAGTAAATACCATTTCAACTCCAGATTTCTTTTTAATTGGATGAATCCCTGTAGGAATTCCCCTTCCATTATCTATTATTGTCACACTTTTATCTTCATTTAAAGTTATAGTTACCTTATTTCCATACCCATTAGCTATTTCATCTATGGAGTTATCAATTATTTCCCATATACAATGATGTAGCCCCTTGCTTCCTGTAGAACCTATGTACATTCCTGGTCTTACTCTTACAGGTTCTAATTTTTCAAGTGATGTTAAATCTGTCACATCATAAGCATTAGTATTTTTTAATTCCATAAAACCCCTCCACTTTGAACACCAGTTCTTATTTTTTTGTAATTATTCTGCTCTATAAAATATACTTCCTTTCTGCTTTAATGTCAAAAAAACTTAAGTAGATAAGTGAGAATCCAAATCTTGTATTTGGATATTCGAACTTAGTTAACTCGTGTACACGAGTTAATTTCCTTAAAAATGATTTTGTGTGAATCACTTACTCAGCGAACGAACGTGAGTCGAGTTTCCTTATAAAAGCTCCCTGGCATCCCTTATTTTTTTATTTTTCAAATCTCCTAAGATATTTGTTCCTTTATTGTACATATTGAATTAAAATAATTGTTTATCCAGAATTATACCTACATTCTATACCATAATAAAAGAGTGTACTATCTAAAATTAAATAATACACTCTTAAGATCAAAATTTCAAAGTTCTACACATCACATATTTCTATCTTTCTAACATGTTTTGTATGACTCCATTCCTTATTATTTTTATTTAAAATACCTTGAATTGTAATTGGTATCCATGTTAATGTATATAATCCATATAACCAGAATCTAAAGAATAATATTAAATCTTTCTTTCCTAAGAATACACCCGTAATTATTAAGAAAAATAAATTATACCCTACTCCTATGAACCATGCAATAATCCAATTATCTACGTTAGTAACTAAATAAGGAACTACAAAAACATTGCTTGAATATAATGCCATCATAAATAAAAATGGTTTTGTAACTTTCTTATCAATTGCGAGTATCAATGGTGTAATTAAGAATTGAATAACTGCAAATGCTTTAAAAGCTGTATCACTAAACAGATAGTTTATAATGAATATATTTACACCACTAGTATTTGCCTGTATTAACGTAAGTACTGCTGAAATACCTAATAATAACGTTACAAAAGGTTGCAATACATATAATGCACAGTCAAAAACATAAAATTTTCTATCTATAATTGCTTTCTTAATTAATTTAAAGAAGTACCTTGAAGCAACATCAGTAAATCCTTGCATCCATCTTTTTCTTTGATTCCATGATTGTGCAAGTTTTAGAGGTTTCTCATCATATATAATAGCATCATGAGCCCAACCAACTTTTTCTCCATTTAATATAAGTTTACAAGTAAACTCTAAATCTTCTGTTAAACAAGTAGCTCCCCAACCTAATTTTTTTAATGTATTAGTTTCTACAGCAAATCCAGTTCCACCAATTTGATTAGAAAATCCAACATTTGCTCTAGCTAATTGGAACATTCTATTTTGAGTCCAAAAAGCTATCGAATATGCTGCGGCAATCCATGAATCCTCTGGATTTTTGCTATCTATATATCCTTGTACAACTTTGTATCCATCCTGTAATTTAGAATTGATTTCTTTTAAGAAATCCTTATGTACAAGATTATCTGCATCAAATATAGCAACAGCATCATATTGTTTATCCATATTAAATAGCTTTGCAAACATCCATTCTAATGCATAACCTTTGCCTTTTTTATCTTCTGCAAATCTTTCACAAACATTTACACCATAGCCTTTAGCTATTTTAGCTGTATCATCTGTACAATTATCTGCAATAACGAAAATATCATACATGTCTTTAGGATAATCTAGCTTTAACATACTTTCTATAAGACTACCAATAACTACTTCTTCATTATGTGCTGCAATTAATAATGCTAACTTATTTTTAGGTGTATAATTTTTCTTTTCTTCTTTCCTAAAAAGACCTATTAATCCTAAAATCAAATAATAACATGTTATTGCAAAAACAAAAATTTGAAAAAAAGCTGTTATGGTAAAAATATATTTTCCCATTACATTCACTCCTAATATTCAATGAGAATAATTCCCATTTATTATTTTATCTTATGTCTAGCAGTTCTAACACTTCCATCTCTTTAGATAAGTACTAAGAGCGGCACGACCATAGATAAGTTTAACTAAATTCAACTGTAGTATAAAAAACTTCACATGAAAAGTTTCATTATATATTTACTTACATACTACACCTATTTAATAATATTTCAATAGAAAGAAAAAATCAACCCTATATTTATTAAGATATAATTAATATTTTCCAGTTATTTTTTTGTTTGATGTTCTATAAACAATATACCCCACCACTAGACCTCCAATAAGACCTCCAATATGTGCAAAGTTATCAATATTCTTAATACTTAAACCTATAAATAAATTTATTACTATTATTTGCATCAAACTTGATATATTTTTTTTATCTATTCTATGTCTCTCTATAATAGCGAAGGCTAATAAGGCTCCCATGAGACCAAATATTCCGCCTGATGCTCCTACTGATATGCCATATGACCCCATTAAATAACTTAATGAGCTTGATGTTATACATGAAATGATATATATGATTAGATATTTTTTAGTTCCATAAATTTGTTGAATTTGTGGACCTATTATATATAGCGAATACATATTGCATGCTATATGTATCAAACCAGAATGTAAAAAAGCACAAGTTAATAATCTCCAAACTTGACCTTCATTAATTAATTCTTTAGAGATAGCTCCAAACTTTGATAATATACCCGAATCTATATTGAATATATTTCCAGATAAAAATGCAGTTATTAAAAATATTGTTATATTCATTCCTATTAAAGTAAGTGTAGGTATTTTATATTTAAAAAAGTTTTCTTTGGTATGAGTAATTTTAATTTTATTTTCTTGTACAACATTTTCAAATATTTGTCTTAATGGTATGCAAAATTTATCACATGAAATAACATTATAATTTTTTTTATTTATAATAAGTCGATGTGCCTTAGATGAATAATCTTTATTTATATATTCTTCCTCAGATAAAATTATCATATTTAAAGAAAATGACTTTCCTAATGTTTTTATAAATGAAATAGCTTCTAAATAATCTATTTCTTCGTTTTTCTCATCACTTATTAAAACACAATATATACCATCTATTAGCTCCTTAACTCCGAGAAACATTTCTTCTTTATGGAAATTACTATAGTATTGTTTCATATAAAAATTTTCTCTATTTATTAAAATTTTATAAAAGTTTTCTTTTAATTTTTTCATATTTCTTACCTATCCCTATATAAGGGATGTTCAAAAAAATAACAAGTCAGTATGCTAGTCTATTTTGCGTCATAAGGAAGCTCGACTCGTATACACTCGCTGAGTAAGTGATTCACACAAAATCATAGATTGCATCTTTGTCTTGTTATTTTCTTTCACATCCCTAAATTCAAAGTACAATTCACAATTAAGGATTGTACTTTGTATAAATCTATTTATCTATCATATCTAAAAGTTCATTAAATCTTTTTACCGTAGCTTCTACAGGTATATTGGTGGTCATATCTACTCCTGCATTTTTCAAAATGTTTATTGGATAATCACTACCTCCTGATTTTAAGAAACCTTTATATTTTTCTACTGCATTTTCTTTTCCTTCTAAAATTGATTTTGAAAAAGCTGATGCAGCTGCATATCCTGTAGCATATTGATAAACATAGAAATCAGAATAAAAATGAGGAATTCTTGACCATTCTACATCTATTTCTTTATCTATTACAATTTCATTTCCAAAATATTTAACATTTAAATCGTGCCATGCCTTATTGTAATCTTCTGCTGTTAAAGGCATTCCCTTTTCTAAAGTTTCATGAGTATAAAGTTCAAATTCTGCAAACATTAACTGCCTAAATACTGTTGTTCTTATTTGTTCCAATTCTTGATTTATTAAATAAAGTTTTTTCTTTTCGTCTGTTTCTTTTTCAATTAGATAATGAATAAGTAAAGACTCATTTGTTGTTGATGCAACTTCTGCACAGAATAATGTGTATCCTGCATAATAATATGGTTGCTCTTTTCTTGAATAATATGAATGAATTGAATGCCCCATTTCATGAGCTAATGTTGATACGTCCTCTTGTGCATTGTTGTAATTTAATAAGACATAAGGCATAGTATCATATCCACCCCATGAATATGCTCCACCTTTTTTACCTTTGTTTTCGTATATATCTACCCAACCATCTTTTATTCCATTTTTGAATATATCTAAATATTCTGTTCCTAATGGTCTTAATGCATCTAATACTATATCTACACCATTATCAAATTCAATTTTTTCTTTTGGTATTTCGATTACAGGAACATATAAATCATACATATGGATCTCATTTAATCCTAGCAATTTTTTCTTAATTTGAATGTATCTATGAAGAGAATTTAAATTATCATTTATGACCTTTATTGCATTTTTATAAACTTCTAAAGGAATGCTATTTGGCTTTAATGAAGATTCTAATGCACTATTATAGTTTCTTACCTTGCTACTAAAATTAAAGGTTTTTACTGAGCAAGTTAATGAAGTAGCCAAAGTGTTCTTTAACTTATCATATTCTCCAAATAATTTTTCAAATGCTGTTTTTCTTACATTTCTATTTTTACTTCTTATAAATAAAGAATAATTTCCTTCTGTTAATTCTACGTTATTTCCTTCTTCATCTTCTATTTTTCCAAATGTCATATCTGCATTAGTTAAAATATTGTGTATTGCTGAAGGTGCATCTAGACAATCTGAAGCTGCTGCTAATAGTTCTTCCATTTCTTTTGATAATATATGTGGCTTTTCTTTTAATATATCATCAATTAAAAATTTAAATTGCTTCAATTCATCTAATCTGTCCATTTCACTTTGTATAAATTTATCTTCTAGACTTAAAATTTCTGGTACAAAGAAAGCTGTATAACTTGCAAATTCAGCCATATATATATCAATTTTACTCATTAAGCCTTGATAAATAGGATTTGAAGTATCTTCATCAGATTTTAAATGTGCATAAATATATATGTTTTCTGCTTTTCTAGATATTTCTTCATTTAATTTTAAATACTCTAAAATCTTTTCTCCATTTATTAGCTTTCCAGAATAGTCTTTCAATTTAATCGCTTCATTTTTTACAGCTTCAAAATCTTTTTCCCATTCTTCTATATTTTTATATACTTTATCTACATTCCACTTAAACTTTTCTTCGATTTCTTCTCTTTTTTTCAAATCACTCATCTTAACACACCTTTCATTATTTTAAATGTACAATTAACAATGCACAATTGACAATTTAATATGAAATTCCTTTGGAAAAGTGAGAGTCCAAATCTTGTATTTAGGCACTCGAACTTTCTCCTTTGGAGAATTTGTTCCTTCATTGTTCATTGTCCACTGTCAATTGCTCACAGGGTACCCTAAATAGCATCAATTATTCCTGATATTCTGTTTCCTTTCCTTGTATGGCTTCAAAAACTAAATTCATTTCTTTTTCTATTATTGATACGACTTCTTGTATCTTTTTCTTAATTAAATCATAATCATCTTCATACTTAAATTTTATTATGTATGCAGGATTATATTCATCTAAATCTTCTTCTATCTCATAACCTCTTTCTGTAAATGCTTCACCATTAAATAAATCATATATTGCTGAGTATTCCCATTCTTCCACATTTTTATTTGTATCAAAATGCATATACACAATTTCATCTAATACATAAAGCTTTTTTACAAATAAAGCTCCTTCATTTACTTCGAAACTTCCTAATTCTTTTTTTATAAATCCTGTTTCTTTATCTTTTTCTATTAATACTAAACTTGAAAAATCCATAAATTCACCATCCTATTAGTTTTTCTTAGGCATTTGAAATCAAGTGAAACTTGATTCAAGTGGGGTTTAATCCCCATCTAAATCTTAGTTGAACTTATACCCTCAAGGGGCACAATGTAACCACAAGGGTCACAATGTCCAGGAGCTAATTGCCACTTATCCTCAGCCTAAATAGGTTGATGTATTAGTGGCAGTTAGTTATCGGATAAAATAACTGTATAAATGCCTTATTTAAAATTATATCAAAAAAGACATTTTATAACCATAAAAATAAAATATGCACTTTCAATTATTAAAATTTGCTCATATTATTATATTTCTTACCTTACATTGTCATTGACTTTTAATTTTATTACTTGTAAAAATATGGTAATATCTTCTTATAGCCATTCTTTATACAGATATTTATTTAACCAAAGTCGCTCCCCCGTACTTCCAATTATGAATTGTATCTATATTCTACCACTAATAATTCCATAATTTCCTATATACTAAGGGAGGTATTCATTATGATAAATAATCTACAACTTCAAAAAGAATCTTTTGTTTATAGAAAAAAACGAAGGCTTAAAAGAAATATTAAAATAAAAGCTAAAAGAAGAGTTCTGTTATCATTAATTATTTCTATAGCACTTATAACTACAACTTCTTTTTTCATAATACACAATTTATATGTATGTAGTAATTCCAAAGATCTTGAATTTGCTGTTGAATACAATTTCACTACTGGCTTTTCATCAGGAAATAAACTTCTTAGAGTTCAAAAAATGTCTTTAATTTATTGTGATGGTGAAACTTCTGTTGTTGAGGCTTCTGGACTTTCTAAAGATGAACCTCATAAAAATGTTTCTATTAAAGGAAGCTTTAGAAAAGATAAAAATAAAAGCTGGTACTTGGAAAAAATATTCACTCAATAATTTTTAATATGTATTATACACTATTGCAAGTCATTTGCATTTAAGTGTATAATATAATAATGTTTTAAGGAGTTGATAATTTGATTACTATAAAAAATCTATCATTTTCATATTCAAAAGGAAATGATTTATTAAAAGATATTAATCTTCATATACCTAAGGGAATTTATTTATCTATTCTTGGTGAAAATGGAAGTTGTAAAAGTACATTAGTAAAACTTATATTAGGTATTTTAAAGCCTGATTCTGGGTTAATTACGTTAGCTTCCAATAAAATTTCTTATGTTTCACAAAAATTAGATAATTTCAATGCAGAATTTCCAATAACAGTTAATGAAGTATTATCTTGTCATGCAAAGACTGTTGGAATAAAAAACTCAAAGAGTATTCAAGACTCTTTACAAAAAGTTAATATGAATGAATTTAGCAATAATTTAATTGGCAACTTATCAGGTGGTCAACAACAAAGAATTTTTATTGCAAGAGCTTTACTTGGAAATCCAGATTTAATAATATTAGATGAACCGTCAACTGGAGTAGATGAAAAAAGCCAAAGTGAAATTTATCCAGTACTCCAAACTTTAAATAAAGATTTAGGAAAAACTATACTTTCTGTTGAACACAATACTAAAATTGCATTAAAATATTCAACACATATTTTAAAAATAGAAAATGGTATTCTAAAATTATTTACAAGAGAAGATTTTATAAAGTACTTAGAAGTTGAAGAATCAGTTTCTAAAATAATATAGATATTAGGAAGGTAATTATATATGTTTGAATTAGGTTTTATGCAAAATGCATTTATTGCAGGTTTTATTGTTTCTATACTTTGCCCATTTATAGGGCTTTTTATTGTTCTTAGACGTTATTCAATGATTGGTGATACCTTATCTCACTCCTCTTTTGCTGGCGTTGCAATTGGTCTTGTTATAGGAACTAACCCCCTTTTGACTGCATTTTTATTTACTAGTATTTGTGCTCTTGTTATAGAGGCATTAAGAACTTATTATAAAAAATATGCAGAACTTGTAATGTCAATTGTTTTGACTTTAAGTTTAGGTATAGCAATTATACTAATAAGTAGTGGTAAAGCATCAGCTAATGTAGATTCATTTTTATTTGGTAGTATTTTAACTGTTACAACATCTGATATTTGGCTCATTGCTATTGTAGGTGGAATTTGTCTTATAACTCTTTTATTCCTTTATAACAAATTGATTTATGTGACTTTTGATGAAAATAGTGCCAAAACAGCAGGTATTAACGTTAAATTAGTAAACTATATTTTCACATTACTTGTTGGTGCTACAATTTCTCTTTCAATAAGAGTAATGGGAATTCTTGTTGTTTCTTCAATAATAGTTGTGCCTGTAGCAACAGCTATGCAACTAAAAAAAGGGTTCACTAAAACCCTGATTTTCTCAATCCTCTTTGGATTTTTAGATGTTATGATAGGACTAGTACTCTCTTATTACATAAACAGTGCTCCAGGAGGCACAATAGCATTAACATCAGTTATATTCTTATTACTAACTTTAACCTTTACAAGATTTTTTAACTATGAAAATTAATAAGGCATAATCAAAAAAATAACAAGTCAGTATGCTAGTCTATTTTGCGTCATACTGCGTCGGTAAGTTCCACTAATAGCCTACTATGAGCGAAACTCACCTCCTTGTCTCGCACAAAATATACATCGCATCTTTGACTTGTTATTTTTTTTCATATGCCTAAAGTGTATTAAAGAAAAGGCTGTTGCAAGATGATTTTTCTAAAATCATCTTGCAACAGCCTCCTTTGGAATATTCTGAAATTGCAAAAATTACACAATACCTGTAAAATATTCTTCTAATATTTCTATGAATTTACTCATATTCTCTGGATATATTTGACCTATGTTTGCTATTCTGAATGTATTTTCAGAGGATACTTTACCTGGATAAATTGTGAATCCTTTATTATATAAGTAGTCATGTAAATCATCAAAACAATAACCTTCAATTTTAGGCTCAATAATTGAAGTTAAAAGCATAGATGATGCTTTTTCATTGACTAATTTTTTTAAATTAAGCTTATCTAATCCATCCCAAAGAATTTTACAACATTCTTTATATCTTTCATATCTCTTTTCTATTGTTTCTTCTTTTGCTTCTGTTATAGCTTGTTTTAATGCATAAAGAACTTGTACTGGTGGAGTAAATCTCATTTGATAATTATCTTTAAAATATGAATATTGTTTATATATATTAAGGTAGAGATTTCTTTGTTTAATATTCTTAGTTGTTTCTAAAGATTCTTTATTGGCTATTACAAAGCTTATTCCTGCCATTCCTTGTATACATTTATTTGAACTTGACGCTAAGTATTTTATGTTCATTTCATCCATATTTATAGGAATTCCAGCAAAGGAACTCATAGCATCAACTATCATATCTATTTTGTATTTTTCACAAATACTTCCTATCAATTTTATATTATTTAATATTCCTGTTGTGGTCTCATGATGAATTACTGCTATATGACTTATAGGTGTTTTATCAGATCTCATATTCTCTAAATTATGTTTTTTTATAATCTCTTCTAATTCACTTAAGTTTATTTCTTTTATTGGTGAACTTTTAAATTCTATATAATTTAAATTATATATTTCTGCAATCTCACACATTCTTTTACCATAAGCACCATTATTAATTATTAATATTGTCCCATCATCTACTACTGAGCTTAAAATAGCTTCTACTGAGGCTGTTCCTGAGCCTCCAAACAATATAGTTGTATACTTATCATTTGAACCTACAAAATTAGTAAGCTCTTCTGATACAAACTCCATAACATCTCCAAAGTCTTTTTCTCTTGGACAAATATCAGGTACAACTTGAGCAAGCTTTACTGTATCAGAAGTTGTTGCAGGTCCTGGATTTAATAATATATTTCTCTTAATATCCAATTTAATTCCTCCATATAAGTCATATTCAAAAAATAACAAGTCAGTATGCTGGTCTATTGTCTTTCATATGCCTAATCTTTTATTTATTCAAGAATTCCATAAAGGCTTCTTTATTTTCAATTGGTGTTGTAGTAGGTCTTCCTAGATCTTTTCGTGCACCTTTTTTCACTTTAATTTCTAACAATACAGGGCCTTCTATTGTTGTTATTTTTTCTGATAAATTTAGCAAATCTACTTTTGAGCTGCATGAATAGCATTCCTTATAGCCACAAGCTTTTGCAATAGCTAAAGTATCTATTTTAAATCCAACTGTTTCTTGTCCTCCTACTGAATCATGTGCTCCGTTATTTATTAAGATATGTCTAAAATTCTTAGGTTCTGCATTTCCTATTATAGCTAAGCCCCCAAGATGCATTAATAAAGCCCCATCTCCATCAATGCAGTAAACATCTTTATCTTTATTACTTAAAGCAATCCCCAAAGCAATTTGAGAAGCATGCCCCATAGAGCCTACAGTTAAAAAATCTTTATTATGATTTTCTTTATGCTTTTCTCTTAGCTCAAAAAGTTCTCTAGATGCCATTCCTGTTGTTGACACTGTTGCTGAATTCTCTTTCATCTTTGATACTACAATTTCTATAGCTTCTTCTCTGGTCATTTCAAAATCACAAACAGTATTATTCTTGAGTTTATATTCATCAAAGGTATCCTTTTTTATTACTAAAGCATATGGCTCATTGTTTTCCTTCATATAACTATATGCTTTTTTTACCTTTAATCTCATTTCATCATTGTTTGTAGTTTCATCTAAAATCTCATATTCAATTCCTAACATTTCTAATGTTTCAATAGTGATTAGTCCTTGCTTCTTATGTTGAGGTTCATCTTTCTTGTTTGGCTCCCCCCTCCATCCAATTATTAAAAACATTGGTATACTATAAACCAATTTATCAGCAAGGGAAGCAAGTGGATTCACTGCATTCCCAAGTCCTGAATTTTGCATATATACAAGCCCAATCTTTCTTGTTGCTAAATAATATCCTGAAGCTAATCCTATAGCATTTCCTTCATTAGCTGAAACTATATTCTTTTCACTACTTACATTATCCTTAATATATGCACAAAAAGATTTTAATAAAGAATCTGGGACTCCTGTAAAAAAACTTATATCATTATTTAATAGTTCATTATAAAACTCTTTAACTTCAATCATTTAATTTAACTCCTTAATTGCAAATTCGCACAATATTTTTACATTCCACCAGGAATTAGAGTAAGAATTTCTTTTATAGGCATACAATTTACTGAAGCTTCTTTTGATCTTCCATTTTCTAAGATACTCTTTGCTGTGTTTACCATTGCTGGATATGCACTTCTTATTAAGTGATTTGCATAAATAATCACATTAATTCCTAGTTCCACTAATTCATCCTCTTTCATGAAGTTATATGAAGTTGGAACAACTATTAATGGAACTCTATTTTTAAATTCATTGTATCTTCTACAGAATTCAACTATCTCTTTTCCATCTTTTTCTTTACTATGAATCATAATTCCATCCGCGCCTGCTTCAATATAAGCCCTTGCTCTATTAATTGCGTCATCCATACCTGCACCTGCAATTAAACTTTCAATTCTTGAAATTATCATAAAGTCACTTGTTACTCTAGCTTCTCTTCCGGCTCTTATCTTGTCGCTAAAATGTTCTATAGTATCTTGAGTTTGAGTAACATCAGTACCGAATAATGAATTTTTCTTAAGTCCAGTCTTATCTTCAATAATAATTGCTGATACTCCTAATCTCTCTAATGTTTTAACTGTGTATACAAAATGTTCGATTTGTCCACCTGTATCTCCATCAACAATTATAGGCTTTCTAGTAACCTCTAAAATATCATTAATTGTATTTAATCTTGATGTTAAATCTACTAATTCTATATCTGGCTTTCCCTTGGCAGTTGAATCACATAAGGAACTTACCCACATACCATCGAATTCTTTTATTTTTCCATCTTTTTCAACTTTAGTTTTTTCAACAATAAGTCCAGTTAATCCATTATGAGCTTCAAGTATTCTAACTGGTTTTTTTGAATAAATTAATTCCTTAAGACTTTTCATTCTCATTTGAGGCGTTATACCTATTTGCATTAATTCCTCATCTAATTTTGAAATAGAAACTCCATGGGTATATGGCACTTCAACAAGTTCTCCGCCCCATTCTTTTATTGTATCTACAACTCTTTCTCTAAGTTCTTTTTGAGAACCCTCTAACCAATCATCTCCATGAACAACATAATCTGGTTTAATCTCTATAAGATTCGGAACTTGATCTAAACTATCTTGAGGTACTACAGACACAATTCCCTTAATATTATTAACTACTTCTTTTCTTTCTTCATACTTCATTATAGGATTTCTCCAATAGCCTCTTATAACATCATCAGTATGTAATCCTACTATTACATCTCCAAGATTTCTCGCTTCATTTATTACATTCAAATGTCCTTGGTGAATTATATCAGCACTCATAGCAACATAAACTTTTTTCATATACTAACACTCTCCTTCATATATTCAAACTAAACATTTATTTTTTCTTCTGTATTTTTCTCTAACTTAGGAAGTACAATTGTTTTTATTCTCTCAAGATGGTCTTTATCATCAATTTCTCCCCATACTAGATTTTCAATTTTTAAATATCCAACTTTTCTTTTTTGTGCAGCATCAAATATTGCACTTTCATAATCATATTTTTTTACTTCTTTATTTTCACTCTTAAAAAAGTTATCCTCATTTTTATAATCATTTATTTTATTATTAAAATTTTTATATTGTTTTAACATTTCTTTATATAGCTCTAATGATATTTTTGAAATTCCAACTAATTCTCCATAAACTTTCTGTATTTCTTGTTTATTTTTAGATATCTTATATAAATTATCATCTCTAACTTCCACATAACATTCATCACCAGAATCTGTTTTTCCACTTAATAAAATGCAATCATCTTTTTCATAATTAATAACTTTAATTAATCCATAAACTTCATATATAAGATCACTTTCAAGTAATAAGAAGTCTTCCTTTAATTCATCTTCTAGTATTGACAGAGATGTCATGCTCCCTGTAGCCTTATATTTTCTATTTTTTCTTGTTTCTATATAATTATTTTCTTTTGCTAATTCATCATAGAATTCATTTAAATGACCTGTTACTATATAAATTTTTTCTATACCTAAGCTTCTTAATTTTTCAATAGATCTTTCCACTAAGCTTTTACCATTTATCTTCATAAGTCCTTTTGGTAACATGTCATTAGTTATATCTTGTAATCTTGATCCCATTCCAGCCGCTAAAATTACAGCTGTTTTTACTTTTCTCATTAATTCACAGCGCTCCTTTCTTACTATAAAGTGAAACTTTTTAGGTGGAGTTTTTATCTAATATGAATTCCCATCTTTTTGTTTTACTCGGTTCATTTTTTGAACAAGATTATATTAACATCTTTCATTGTTCAAATCAACATGTTCACATCAAAAAATTTATTTATTTTTAAATCATAAAAAAATATGCTCCTTAACTTAAATTTAAAACGTATATTCTAAAAATAGTTTTGCTAAAGGCTATAGTTTAGAAAAATATATTTAATGATAAATATTAAAAAAGCCTTAAAATGATATAAAAAATCATTTCAAGGCTTTCTTCCTCAATTTAGTTTTGCAAGGCTAGCCATACTATTTTTATATAATTTATTCATAAAATTATATAAAATCAAATACTGGCTTCAAATCAATTATAAGATCTAGAAAAATAGATGCCTCAATTGTATCTTCTTCCGTATACATGTCAGGCCTTGAATACTTTTTGTTTCTTGAATTTTAAATACACTTACAAGTTTTAAATCAGGTTCAATCATCCAATATTCTTTCACACCTGATTGTTCATATTTATTTAATTTATATAATTTATCTCTTCTTGCAGTTGATAATTATATTTTAAATACTTCAGTGTATTCAAATAATACGTTTATTTCAGCTTTGTGCATTCTCTTTATATTTAAGTATTACATTATCCTTACTACTTTCTAAGAAAATATCTAAATATAAAATTTTAGAATAACAAAATTCTTCTATTTGTTGTTCACTACTATCTCTTTTGTAATAATCATGAGTATATCTATATCAATATCGCTTCTATCTTTCACCCAAAATTCTGTACCATAACTTCCAAATTGAGAAACTGCAACAATACCTTTTATTTCGTTAAGTTTATCTATTAATATACGCTTTTCCATTATTACACCTACGCTTTAATCCTCTTGAGTAAATATAGGCGTCACAGCCTATACTCCTCTACAGAACCGTACGTGCCCTATTAAGGCATACGACTCTTCACATCATATTTAATTTATCTATAAAATATACTCATGGAGTGAGTTTGTTGTCTATTCATGAAGCCTTCTTATTATTTTATATGCCACCACATTTTCCATTACTAATGGTGATGTATGCGCAAAAAATATTATTCCATCTGTTGGTGATATAACTTGTTCTAGAACTTGACCTTCATAAGGATGAATTATTTCTCCAAGAACATCTCCTCTTTCAACTCCATCTCCTGGGTTTTTTAGTCTTCTATATATTCCTCCTGTTGTAGTTTTAATTGACAGTAAATCTTCTTCTTGTAGTACACTTGCTATATAACCACTGTGGCTATTGTATTTTATTACTCCCATTCTAGTTAAAAACCTTAAAACAGCTACTACTGCATGTTTTGCTGATGCCTCATCAATTTGATCTGTTGCATTTGTGTATAATGAAAATGCATTTGTGTTCCATAGTTGTAGGTTGTAATTTAGCGTTGTTGTATCAAATGGTTTTGGCTTGCGAATAAGTACATATTGAAGTCCGAAAAGATTTGCTAAACTTGGACTTTGGTAACCTGTCTCCATCATCCTTATATGAGGTATAAACTCACCTGGCATGTAAAAACTAGCAAACTGAATTCCATATGCATATCCCTTAACTTGCTCAAAAACACCACTTGCAATTTTTTCAGTTGTTTCACCATTAATATTTCCTGGAAACATTCTATTTATATCAGTATTATCCATTGTCCAAAATCTTTTTCCTATGTTCATAGAATGAGGATTTACACATGGAATTACAAGAATTTCACGGTCTTTAGAAATTGCCCCCCTCTGCTCGAGCTTTGTTAAAGTTTTTATCAACTGTGAACAAGTATATAATTGTTGTATTTCATTACCTCTAATAGCTCCTACTATGCATGCTGCTTTATCTCCTTTTCCAAATTTATATCCAGCAATACGCATATCATCTCTATGAGGTGATTTTAATGTGAATAATATTTCTTTTTTCATTTGATACCTCCAAGTACTCGTGCAATAAGAGATCCCTCATAAACTACTGGGTATTCTCTTAATGTAAAAATCATTCCATCACAAGGAGATATTACTTTTCCCTCTATCTCACCTGTTAAAGAATTTATGATTTCTCCCATGCTATCCCCTTTTTTAATTGCATCTAAATGATCTACACAAGGCATAAAAATTCCTGAGGCTTTAGCATTAATAAATTTAACTTCTTTTTCCATTGATATAATTGCGTCTCTAACTGGTTCAACTTCACCTTTCCATATATTCATTTCTTTCATTAAATTAAATATTCCTTTTACTAATTGCTCACCATATTCTTTTGTAATTTTCATTCCAACACCCATTTCTACAAGTAATGTTGGTATGTTTTTATTATTCAAATTATATGTAAGCGTTGATTCAAGAACTGTTGCTACTGGATGCACCCAAATAAAATCTGTATTTAATAATTTTGCATATGGTAATAATTTTTCTGCTATATGTTCACTAACTCTAACTTGAGGAATTTCTCGCAAAAATATATTGCTAGAATGTAAGTCAATGCACATATCTGCTCCATCTATATCTTCTATAATCTTTGATGCAACATGTTCTGCCATAGCTCCATTTTCTGATCCTGGAAATATTCTATTCATATCTAAATCAAAAGTTGGCATTCCTCTATGTACTGAATCTATTCCAAGCGGATTAAGTGCTGGATATATATCCACTATGCCATTTAGAAACTGAATATTTTCATTTATTTTTTTAATTAATTCATAACATACATACTGTCCTTCAAGCTCATCCCCATGAATGCCCGTTACTACACATATCCTTTTCTCATTTCCTTTTAAATTTGCAGATTGAATCCTATTTTTCTTTATTATCATCTTTTCATCAACTGCAAGTCCTATAGATACTACTGTCTCTATCATATTACCCTCCATCTAATTAGCTTATTGCTTTTTCATTAAATTTATCAAACACATTCTCTTTTAAGACATTTCAAAGAATATATTATGATTATTGTAAAAAAATTTTCATTGTAGGCATATTCAATAAAATAGACTAACATTCCAACTTGTTATTTTTTGAATATGATATATAAAAAATAAGCAAAAAATCTCACTTTGTGAGCTTCTTTGCTTTAATTTAATACTACTACTTGAAATTTTTATTGTCAATTACTTTGATAATAAAATTCTCTTTATCATTACATTGCAGATAATTTAGGCACGTGAAAGAAAATAATAAGTCAATGATGCCGATGTATGCTTTAGGTCAGACAAGGTGGAATATTTAGATTCTGTTTCAGCTGAAATCCTTTTCGAGTTAAAATCTTTATTGCAACTTGCATATATTATTTTTTCATAAAAATTAATTCATGTAGTTTATAAATTACATGAATTAATTCATAATTTGAAATATTAATATATAGAGACTTGAAACTTTATACTTATATACATTCTTTAATTGCTTCTTCTAATGCATCCATTCCGTATTTAACTTGTTCTTCAGTCATAACTAATGGTGGTAAGAAACGAATTACATTTCCAAGAATCCCAGCATTTAATAATATAACTCCTTTTTCATAACATTTTTTAATTATAGATTTCACTAAATCTGCTGCTGGTTCTTTTGTTGTTCTATCTTTTACAAGTTCCAATCCTATCATAGAACCAAGACCTCTAACTTCACCTATAACATCATATTTCTCTTTCATTTCGTTAAGTCTTCCAGTAATGTATTTTCCCAACTTAAGTGATTTTCCACATAAATCTTCTCTTTCAATTTTTTCAATTACTTTAAGTGCTGCTACACATCCAAGCGGACTTCCAGAATATGTTCCACCAATTCCACCAACACATGCCGAATCCATAATTTCTTTTTTTGCAACTACAGCACTTAATGGAACTCCTGCTGCTATTGATTTTGACATAGTAATAATATCTGGTTCAATACCATAGTGCTCATGAGCAAACATCTTACCAGTTCTTGCAAATCCTGCTTGTATTTCATCTACTATAAGTAATATATTATTTTCATTACAAATCTTTTGTAATTCTTGCATATATTTTGCAGATGGTACTACAAATCCGCCTTCACCTTGTAATGGTTCAATTATTAAACATGCTATCATATCTGGAGAAAGTGTTGTTTTAAGCATAGTTTTTAATTTCTTAAGACATTCATCTGCATATTCTTCTTCTGAAACCCCAAGTGGAGCTCTATATGAATATGGATAATCAAATTTATAAGTTTCTGGTGCAAATGGTCCAAAACCATTTTTATATGGTTTATATTTACTTGTTATTGACATAGTCATATTTGTACGTCCATGGAAAGAACCTGTGGCTGAAAGAATTCCAGTCTTCTTAGTATAAGTTCTAGCTATCTTTATTGCATTTTCTACAGCTTCTGCTCCACTATTGGCAAACATAACTTTTTTTTCATAATCTCCAACTGTTATTTCTGTTAATTTTTTAGCTAAAGCTCCATAAGATTCATATGTCACTACATTATATCCTGGATGAATATATTTTTCTGTTTGTTCCTTTATAGCATTAACTATTTCATCATCACAATGGCCTACATTTTGAACGCCAATTCCTGCTGCAAAATCTAAAAATACATTCCCATCAACATCTTTAATTAAAGCTCCCTTTGCTTCTGCAATAGCAATATCTGTTGATACAGATACTCCATTTGCTACATATTTTTTTCTTTCTTCTATAATCGCCTTTGACTTTGGTCCTGGTATTGATGTTACTAATTTTACATTTGTTTCTTTTATCATTGTTAAACCCTCCATTTATATTTATTATTTTTTAATTTTAATTTTAATTTTTATAGGATTTATAAAGAAAAAAGCCTTCATGCTTATATGCACAAAAGACTCCATTGTCTACTAATTTATTTTTTTATAAATTCTATTTTAGTAACTTTTAATTATTTGTTTAAACGCTCCAAACATCTTTGTTTTATATCTCTTAACCTGTATATATAATAATACTTTTCAAATTTCTTTTCTATGTCCAATAACCATAATATTTTTGTTCATGTTGACTAATAAATCCTTTTTATTTTAATATTTTACTAATGTATAGTGCTATTTTAATCTTCATACATTGTTCAAAGTTATGCAAATCACATCCCAGTACTTCTTCTATTTTTTTAATACGATATTTTAATGTATTCCTATTTACAAATAATTTTTCTGCTGTACTTGTAAGGTTGCAGTTCTCATTTAAATAAGTTTCTAATATTTGAACAGAAATAATATCCTTACTTTTATTATTCTCTATAATTGGTCCTAAAATATCTAAATAATAATTCTCTAAAAGATCTCTATTTTCAATGCTTAAAAGAAGTCTATAAATTCCTATTTCTTTATATTTTCTAATTGTATTATTTAATCCTTGACATTTTTCACTATCAATAGATAGTTGTGCTTCATTTAATGATTGCTTCATCATTTTTAAATCTTCATAAGCATTTCCAATACCCACACTTACTGAAAATCCAGTTACACGTTTCATTATTGTTTCTTGTATCTCTTTTAAAGCTTTTTCTAGTCTATTCATAGAATTTTCTTCTGCTTTATAACAAATTATAATCTTATCCTCATGATTAATAATAGGAACTTTTAATGCATATTCTTCTAATATACCTTGTACTACCTTTCTAAATGTAAGTTTGATTTTAGACACACTTATCTCATCATCTATTTTTTTTATTCCTAAATTTTTTTTAGATTCATCAATGTGTATAACACATATACAACATCTTCCTTCCAAATTATATCCAAAATAAGCAGCTTTCCTAGCAGTACTTCCTTGTAATTCTCCGTCGCCAAACAATATATTACTTAAAAAATGATTCATAGAATTTTCCTCAATACGTGATAATATAATTGCATTACTTATTTCCTGAGAAACTTCTACCAGTTTTACTTCCCATGGTAATGTAAATAAGGGTATTTCCAATTTATTTGCAATTTCAATAGAATCCTTTGGAATACTCTTTATGTATTTACCTATATTTACAATTAGTCCAACTCCATTTTTTTCACTAATTCCTTCAATAAGTTTTTTTAATGCACTATTATCTCCTTTCATCCCTACACCTGTAATGAATACAAGCTCTCCACCTTGAAGCCACTTTATTCCTTCTAAAGGATCTTCAAAACATTCTGCTACATATATCCACTCTACGCATTTTTCTAGTCCTAATTTTCCACCAACTAGTTCCATTCCTCTAAGAGTTTCTAATTTTAATATATCATTTACCATAATTGACATGATAATCACCCCTTTTTGTTAAATTAAGTACATTAAGGCACAATCAAAAAAATAAAAAGCCAGAAGGCACTAGGCTATATAATTTACAGCTTTATGTATCTTCTGACCTATTTGTAATACTATTTCGAAGCCATATGTTTATGAAATATTATTTACCCATAAATTCTGACCAATATTTATTTTTCATAAACAACTTCTGTATCTCCAACGCCTTAACACTAACAGCTTTCTTCAATGTGTCTTGTGATAAGTTAAGTGCTGGATTATTTTTATACAAAAATAGAGCCTACCACATTAAACATATGATAGACTCCTTTGTCTTTTAATTATTTTTAATTTAATAAACTTTTCTTTGTGCAATTTATGATTTTTTATTAACATTCAACAAACATCTTTGTTTCTTATTTTTTAACTTATTTATATAATAATACTTTATACTTATCTTTTCTCTGTCCATACAATATAATATTTTTGTCCACATTGACCAAAACATTCTTATTTACTTTAGGATATTATTAATGTATAACGCTATTTTTACTTTTGCGCAATGCTCAAAATCATGCAAATCACAATTTAGTAACTCTTCTATTTTCTTTATACGATATTTTAGAGTGTTTCTGTGTAAAAATAATTTTTCTGCTGTGACTGTAATATTACAATTTTCATTTAAATAAGTTTCTAGTAGTTGAATTGAACTAATATCTTTGAGTGTATTATCATTTTCTGTAATTGGCCCTAAAACATCTAAATAATAATTTTCCAATACTTTCTTATCTTTAATACTAAAAAGAAGTCCATAAATACCTATGTCTTTATATTTAGTAATTGTATCATCTAGACCTTGGCACTTTGCACTATTAATAGCGAGTTCTGCCTCATTTAATGATTGTTTCATCATTTTTAAATCCCTATATGAATTTCCTATTCCTACACTTACTGAAAGTCCATCTATACGTTTTTTAATTACTTCTTGTACTTCTTTTAGTGCCTTGTCTAATCTATTCATATAATTTTCTTCACATCGACTAAAAAAGATTACTGCATCATCTTTATCAATAATTGGAACCTTAAGTGCATATTTTTCAAGTATATCTTGGACTATTTTTCTAAATGTAATCTTAAGCTTAGAGATGCTTATCTCATCTTCTAAGTTCTTTGCTTTTAAAAATCTTTCAAACCCGTCAATATCTATGACACATATGCAACATTCACCATCTAAATTATATCCAAAATAAGCAGCCTTCTGTATTGCATTACCGTCTAATTCACCATCTCCAAAAAGAATATTACTCAAAAAATGAGTTAGTGAATTTTCTTCAATACGTGATAATATAATAGCATTACTTATTTCTTGAGAAACTTCAACTAACTTTACTTCCCAAGGTAGTGTGAATAAAGGAAATTCTAATTCATTTGCAAGATTAATTGCTTCTTTAGGAACACTCTCAATGTATCTACCTATATTTACGATTAACCCCGCTCCATTTTTCTCACTGATTCCTTTTATAAGATTTATTAATACTTTAATGTCTCCTTTAATTCCAACACCAGTAATAAATACAAGTTCTCCTCCTTGCAACCATTTAATCCCCTCTAAAGGGTCTTCAAAACATTCCGCAACATATATCCAATTTATCTGTTTTTCTAAACCTTCTTTCCCTCCAATAATGTTCATTTGTTTAAGCGATTCTAACTTTAAAATATCTTTTACTGTAATCGACATAATATTAATTTCACCCCCCTTATTAAGTTATTATTAAATTTGTGCAAGTTGGTAAATTAATTTCCACTTATTAATGTTATTATATCATTATTTTAAACAAATATAAAAAGTAGTTATATTAAAATAATTTTTATATTATTTTAATGTAACTACTTTCTATTATAAATTCATTTATTCTCTAAACATTTATTATTCCTCTTTATAGAGAAAGCTCTGCTAAGGCACAATCAAATGTAAAAAATTGTTCATTGCCTATAATAATTTATAATGTATACTTTGTTTTTTATGTAGTAGTTAGATTAAATTTATATATTGTATTAGTCTAACTACTACATCTTTTTATGGTTCTTCTAATAAGTCTTTATTACTTCATCGTACAATTCTGGTCTTCTATCTTTAAACATAGTATAGTATTCTGATCTCAATTTTCTAGGCAATTCCAAATCTAACTCTGCTGAGATTATACCCTCTACTTCTTCATTTAATTCTTCTAATGGCTTTCCAACAGGATCAATAATTTTACTGTGTCCGAAGAATCCTAATTCTTTATCTTGTCCAATTCTATTTGCTGCTACTAAATACATGCAATTATCAAAAGCTCTTGCTCTCGTTACTAAATCCCAATCTTCAGAATAAGGCTTTTCCCAATTAGTATTAACAACAAGCAATTCAGCACCTTTTAAACAATAGGTCCTTGCTACTTCTGGGAATGCAGTATCCCAACAAATCATCACTCCAATTTTTCCAAAAGAAGTATTGAAAATCGGAAAATCACAGCCTGCTCTAAAATATTTTTTTTCTGTATCAAAAAGATGAACTTTCCTATATACCCCTGACACATTTCCATTATTATCAATACAAACAGATGAATTATAAAGAATATCTTTTAATTTGTCATCTCTTTCTGGAAACCCATATACTATATTCGTGTTAAATTTCTTAGCTATCTCACCTATTATCTTAATACTCTGACTATCTTCTATTGTTTCAGCTAAATTTTGAAATTCGCTACCACATTCATATCCTGAAGTGATTAATTCTGGAAATACTATTAAGTCTGTTTCATTATCTTTTTCCATAACATCAATAATAAGATTTATCATTTTCTTTAAATTATATTTAACATCAAATAATTTCGGTTCCATTTGAACACAAGAAACTTTTATTTTCATTATTCCACCTCTAATAGATACTCGTTATCTTCTTCAATGCTTTCTTTTTTGTCTTTCCCAAATATATTACTAAGTACAAATCCTACTGCTATCCAACCTAACACTATATATGGAAATAAATTATTAGGAAATTCTGGAATAGGATAAATATTTGAATACAATACATATAACAATGCTAATATTGATACTATTGGTACTATTAAATGAGCTTTACCCCAAACTTTATTTTTAGTGAAATAAACCATGGCACCTACACTAGTAAATATATAAGAAACAAGTATAGCTAAAGATCCTATAGTTGCTAAGTATCCAAACACTTCAATACCATCATGTTTAAATAGTCCTATTTGTACTACATCTGAAATTACTATTATTAATATTAGTGCAAAATATGGTGTATCATGTTTTGGATGAAGTTTCATCATAATCTTAGGCATTAGTCCATCTCTACTAAGTGCAAATAACATTCTTGATCCTGCACAGTAAGATCCAAGTGCACAAGAGAAATTTGAAAGTGCAGCAACTAAAATCAATACTGTACCAAAACCTGTTGTCATATATTTTGTAGATAAATCTGAAAGAGGCAAAGTAGATGAAGATAATGCTTTAAGTCCTTCTGCATCAACTCCAAATCCTATAACTTGCGCATAGCTACATACTAAGTAAAATAATCCCGATAAAAATACTGCACTTATTATTGCTATAGGTATAAATTTTTTAGGATTTTTTGTTTCTTCTCCAAGACTCGAAGCGCTTTCAAACCCTATAAAAGATAGAAAAGCAAATACGGAAGCGGCTGCTAAATCTGATGTACTAACGCCATTTGTCTTAAATGGTACCAAACTTAAGCCAGTTGTAGTTCCTACCTTGAACAAAATAACAACAGATAATATTAATATAAGTAAAATTGATATACCTTCAATAATTAATATGATTCTATTGCATATCTTTGCATCAGCAATTCCTAAGAAAATCATAGCAATTGAAGATACAATTGAAATTGGTAACCAATTAACATTTAATCCAAATACAGCTAGAAACCCCGAGAAAAAGTTACCAAAACCTGCTGCGGTTCCCCCTGCCAGCATAATATATGCAAGCAAAAGTGCCCATCCTGATGTGAAACCCATTTTATCCCCTAATGATTTTTTAGTAAAAGCATAAAGTGAACCAGATGCTGATATATAATGATTAAACTTTATGATTGAATAGGATACAAGACCCACTATTATAGTTGAAATTAAAAATACAAGTGGCGCAGAAAATGAACATGTCACCGCCATTAAAGATATGTTTAATGCCATTGCTGCAGTTGGTGCTATAATCGCAACTGATAAAGCCACTGTTTCAATAATACTTAAATTGTCTTTTTTTAAACCTGATTTCCCCATTCTTATTCCTCCTAATACGCTAAAAGGTGCACTGTTCTCAAATTACAGTGCACCTTTGCATTTAATATTTAATTACTATTTTGTCTAATACTATTATAATATTCTTATAGTTTCTATACACATAAGTGATATTGTTTTATGCACTATGCATATTTTTTAATCTTATAGTTTAATTTATTAGTCATAATTTTATCTTATTATAATAATCCTTGATTTTTCCAAACTAAATTCTCTTTGCTGTATAAACAGTAATTCCGTGACAATGGTGAGCAGTTAAAAATTCTTTTAATCTTTATTGCTTGTCTTATCTTGTAATCTTGCCCGCTTTTTTCATAATAATCCCCCTCAATGTTTATTTTTCAGTCAAATAAGATTTATTATTTAATTCAAAAAATGGAGCCTATCACATTAAACCTATGATAGACTCCTTTGTCTTTGAACTATTTAAAAATTTTATAGACTTTTCTTTATTAAATTTACGTTTTTTTATTAACATTCAACAAACATCTTTGTTTCTTGTTTTTTAACTTATTTATATAATAATACTTTATACTTATATTTTCTATATCCATACAATATAATATTTTTGTCCACATTGACCAAATCATTATTCTTTACTTTAGAATCTTATCCATATATATGCTGTTTTTACTTTTATACGAAGTTATATAAATCACAATTTAGCAAATTCTTTATTTTTTATATTATCTTTAAGATAACTTAAATAAAATTAATACTATTATTCTCATACAATGTGAGAACCCATATACCAATGTTGTACTAGATAAAGATGATCCTTTAGAATATGGTTTTCTTCTCTGAAAGAATAAACTTTAACATAAATCACCAAATTCCTAATCACAAAAGAAAGTGTGTCATGCTAACTGATTGTTAGTATGACACACTTTCTTTTGTGATTAGATTAATTCTAAGCACATGAAAAAATAACAGATCAAAGATGTACTGTATGTTTTTTTAATGTGCCTTATAGTCTCTTCTCAAAGTTACCTACAACAGAAACTCCTTCATTAAAAATAATAAATGCATTAGGATCTGCATTTTTTACAATTTTCTTAATAGAAATCGCCTCATATTTTGATGCCACTGTCATTAAGACATTGGTATCTTCCTTGGTATAGGCACCGCCTCCATGCCAATAAGTAACGCCTCTATTTAATTCTTCTAAAATCAATTTATCTATATTATCTATCTTAGTGAAAATCATAATATTTACCATAATATTTTGATAATGTGTTTTATCACACATTAAATATGTAAAGGTAGTATAAATAATAGAATATATAACTGTTGAGACATCAAATAACAAAATACATGCTCCATATACGAATAAATTAAAAATGATACTAATTTTACCTACACTAAAATTGGGATATTTCTTTGTATAATACACACCAATTATATCTAGCCCTCCGCCAGATCCACCAGCCCTTAATGTAATTCCTGTTCCAAATCCTGCGATAATACCACCGATAATACAAGCTGATAGTATATCATTAACTAATGGTACTGATGGGATTTTAATAATAGATAGAAAGAATGTATTGATAAATACCGAAATAATAGTTTTCACAAAGAAGTTTATTCCAAGTCTTGTATATGCCATATAAAGGATTGGTATATTCATAAAGAAATACAGTATACCTGATATATCAAAATCTCCGAAATTTATATGACAATAGTTAACCAATACATGACGAATAACTTGGGACATTCCAAGAAAACCTCCATTATATAAATTTGAAGGAACAATTAAAATATTAACGGCTACTGAGAATAAAAATGAACCTAAGATCAGTGGCCCTAATTCTATTAATACTTTCTTTTTCAGACAATTTTTTATTTTAATAGCATTATTTGTCATACACTTCATTTATCTCCTTACTCATATCTTAATTAATCTTAATAGTACTGGACTGTCTCAAAAGTCTGAGTTATAAAATTTAAATAGAAATTTTAATGCATGCCCTTATTTCGGTAGTTTATATGCATAACTCAAGTTTTCACTTTTGGTATCTATACATTATGTCTATATTCATAAGGCAATACTTTTAATTCTCCAAATGACTTCATTTCAACAACTTGATTTAACGTATCCTTTAAGATAGCTGTTTGCATTTCTTTATTATTAGGTTCACCAGTATTAGATCCTATTGGTACATGTAGTGCTGTAATACGTGGTGCTCCTTGTTATCTTGCTATTGGTGGAAGGGCTACTATAATGATTTATAATAAATATCCTTAATTTCCTCCAAAGTAAATTCTCTAGGATGATTTACAATACTTGGTTTTGAGACTTTCATACAATTTTCTGCCATCCATTCAACATCTTTTTCTCTAATTCCAAGTTCACCTAACGTCACTTTTAAATCAATCTTTTCAAGAAATCTTATTATAACATCTGCACAATCTTTTGCATCAGTACCTCCTAGTAACTTTGATATATCACTATATTTCTCTATATCACTTTCCCATGACTTTTTAACAATCACTGGTGTTAGTGCTGCAAGACCTTTTCCATGAACAATATCGTAAAGTCCACTTGCTGGATGCTCCATTCCATGAGGTGCTGTTACCCCTGCTACTCCAATTACCATGCCACCTAAAGTACTAGCTAAACTTACATTTTCCCATGCATCTAAATCAGTTGGGTCATTATATACTTTAGTTAAATTTTGTGCTAATAATTTAATCCCATAAAGAGCCTTCATATCCGTTAATGGTTGTCCTATTTTTGATATATAAGCTTCCATATTATGTGCTAATGCATCAAATCCAACAGATGCAAGTATACTTTTGGGCATTGTAATCATAAGCTCTGGATCAATAATTGATGCTTTTGCAATGATTAAATTTGTTCTAAGAGATTTCTTATCCTTAGTCTCTGGGTTAGTAAGAACAGAAAAACAATTTCCTTCACTTCCTGTTCCACACGTTGTTGGAACTAAAATTATAGGAAGTGCTTGTGTCCCTTGTTTTACTCCAAATATATATTGTGATATATCTCCAGGGTTTTTAGCAGAAAATGCAATACTTTTAGCTGCATCCATTATACTACCACCACCAAGTCCTAAAATGACATCACATCCTGTTTCTTTTATTACTTCTACGCCTTCATACACAGTTGTAGTAAGAGGATTTTGCTCTACCTTATCGAAAATTTCACATTTAATATTTGCTTCTTTTAATAAATTTACTGTTTTATCAAGTAAACCACTTTTCTTTGTGCTACTTCTACCAGTTACTATAAGAGCTTTCTTTCCATACTTAGCTACCTCACTACCTACTTCATTTATCCTTCCTCTTCCGAATAAAATATTTACTGGTAAATTATAATTAAACTTCATACTAATTCCTCCTAAATAAATTTAATTGCATTTTTAAATTGTTTTAATATTATAAAATATGAGTTAAAATCTTACTAGATTAAAAAAAATGCCTTTATAAATAATAAAGACATCTTCGTCTGAATAATCGTAACATATTCAAAATATAAATTCTATAACTTCTCCTAACAATATTTTAGTGCACAATGTACAATTATAAGAAAGAAAAATAATAATCTTTGTTTTAAATTTATTTGATGTCCAGTAGCATTTAGGCACATTCAAAAAAAATAACAAGTCAGTATACTAGTATATTTGACTTGTTATTTTCTTTCATGTGCCTTATATTGCTTTATTAACTTTTAATTCTGATCCTAAAATTGAAGAGTAATCCAATTCTGTCATTGAAAATGGATCTAAGATTTTTTCTAATTCTTCTGATGTTAATATTCCTTCTTTTAACACAAGTTCTTTAACAGGAATTCCAAATTTCAATGATTTTTTAGAAATGTCAGCAGACTTTTTATATCCAATATATGGGCAAAGAGCTGTTGCAATTCCTACACTATTGTTTAATAGCTCTTTACATCTATTTTCATTAGCAGTAATTCCTAAAATACAGTTATCTACTAAAGTCGTAGTAGCATTTTTAAGAGTTTCTATAGATTCAAATAAGTTATAGAAAAGAACAGGTTCAAAAGCATTTAGTTCCATTTGCCCAGCTTCTGCAGCCATAGTTATTGTAAAATCATTACCAATAATGTTAAAAGCAACTTGAGAAACTACCTCTAAAATAACAGGATTTACTTTACCAGGCATAATAGATGACCCATTTTGCATTGATGGTAAATTGATTTCAGAAAGACCAGTTTTTGGTCCACTTGATAATAATCTTAAATCATTTGCCATTTTAGAAAGATTAACTGCACATGTTTTTAAAATTCCTGAAACACTTACAAATCCATCAAGGTTTTGAGTTGCATCAATTAAATCCTTTGATTGAACTATATTATATCCACTTACTTTTTTTAGATTATCTGTAATGTTATATAAATATTCAGCACTTACATTTATGGATGTCCCAATAGCTGTACCTCCAATATTTACAGTTAACATTTCTTTTTCGGCTTCTCTTAAACGGTTAATATCACGTTTTATCATTGAGGCAAAAGCATGAAATGATTGACCAAGTCTAATTGGAACTGCATCTTGAAGCTGAGTACGTCCCATTTTGATAACATTATTAAATTCTAAAGACTTTAGTTCTAGTGCATTATATAAACGTTGAAGTTCTGAAATGGCTTTTGGTAACATTTTTAGAACTGTAAGTTTTCCGGCAGTTGGAAAAACATCATTAGTAGATTGAGCCATATTTACATGATCATTTGGGTGTATGATATTATAATCCCCTTTTGTACCACCAAGCAATTCAATGGCACGATTTGCAATAATTTCATTAGCATTCATATTTGCAGAAGTGCCTGCACCACCTTGAATGGGATCAACTATAAATTCTTTGTGTAACTTACCACAAATTATTTCATCACAAGCATTTATTATTGCATTAGCAATAGTAGACTCTAGAAGATTTGCATTTCTATTTGTAATAGCAGCAGCTTTCTTTACTTCAGCAAGACTTACTATAAGATCACTGTGTATTGTCTTGTTTGTGATTTGAAAATTCATACTTGCTCTTAAAGATTGGATTCCATAATAAGAATCTATTGGTATTTCCATACTTCCTATTGAATCAGATTCCATTCGCATTTTCATATAAAATTCCCCATTTCTATATTTTTATAATTTTTAATATTTGAAATATAAAATATATTCAAATTGTATTTTATTACTAATTCTCTCGACATATTGAAGATTATCATGCTTTAAAATCAATGTAAATATATAAAAAGGAATTGTGAATAAAAGCTAAAAATAACTATAATATAATTAATTATAATTAATTAATATGCAAATTTGCTTAATATTATAAAGTATATAATTTAATAATTAACCCGAATTAAAATTTAAAAAACAAATATATTATTCGCTAATATAAAAAAATATAAATGTAACTGTGTCATTTTATATTAAATAAGCTAAAATAAATATAAATATTTTTCAGCTACTATTCTTATAATAAGCAAAAATAATAAAATAAGAAGATAACTTTAATATGTAATAGAATAAAAAGTTAATATTCTTAATTGCTATAGTAAAAAATTCTTGCATATTTTGATTTATAACTTTAGAATATAAATAGAATATACATAAATAGAATTCATGTGTAAAATATGAGCAAAATAGTGTATATAATATAAAAAATGAATATTAGTAAATTTATATTACAGATAGAATATATTAATATAATTATTAAATGAATAATTAGTGAATAATTATTCATTATACATTTGTTCAAGCATATTAACACTAACAATTAAACCAAAAATAATTTAATAAAATAACGCAAAGGAGCGTATCAAAAACTAAGCATTATTTTGATATGCTTTTTTATTATTGGATCTAGGCATATTCAAAAAAATTTATAAAGAATAGAGGCACCATTAATGGATAAAATTGATTTTAAAATTATTGAACTTTTACAGAAAAATGCGCGTTATCCCCTTAAATATTTAGCAGAAGAAGTATTTTTATCAACACCAGCAGTATCGGCACGTATTGATAAGTTAGAACAATCAGGAGTTATCACAGGATATGCGGCACATGTAGATCCTTTAAAACTTGGATATAACATTAAAGCATTTATTAATTTGGAAATGACACCAAAGCAAAAAACAGAGTTTTATCCGTTCATAGCTGAATGTCCAAATGTCCTTGAATGTAATTGTGTAACAGGCAAATATTCTATGCTAATTAAAGTAGCTTATCATACAACTTTAGAATTAGATGCTTTTATTGGTGAAATTCAAAAATTTGGTAATACAGAAACCCAAATAGTTTTTTCTACAGCAGTTGAACATAGAGGAATAGATGTATCTTCAGAGGTTGGAAGTAAATAAATTGGAACTATTACGTTTATGAATAAAAATAACTGCAAAACTTTAGATATTATTCTTTTACCATTTTACTATCTTTTAGAATTATTTCAATTGTAAAAAATTTTCTTTGTATATAAAAAATAAGCAAAGAATCTCACTTGGTGAGCTTCTTTGCCTTAAATTAAGGCACATGAAAGAAAATAACAAGTCCAAAATGCCATGATTATTTTTCATCAGGCAAGGAAGTAGATTGGTCTCATAGCGAGCCTATTAGGGCAATCTGCTGACGCAGCATGATGGAAAATAGGCTTGGCAGATGGACTTGTTATTTTTTTGATTGTGCCTAACATTACTACTACAAAATTTCATTGTCAATTTCTTTACTTGTATTATACTTCTACTTATCTTCAAATAATCCAGTTGATAAATAACGTTCTCCTGTATCAGGTAATAATACTACAATCGTCTTTCCTGCATTTTCTGGACGTTTTGCTAGTTCAGTTGCAGCAAATGTTGCAGCTCCTGATGAAATACCTACAAGCAATCCTTCTGATTTTGATAATTCTCTAGATGTAGCAAATGCATCTTCATTTTCAATAGTGATAATTTCATCATATATCTTTGTATTTAAAACATCTGGAACAAAACCTGCACCAATTCCTTGTATTTTATGTGAACCAGACTTACCTTCTGATAATACTGGTGAACCAGCTGGTTCTACTGCAACAATCTTAACATTTGGATTTTTAGATTTTAAATATTCTCCAACTCCTGTGATTGTTCCTCCTGTACCAATACCTGCAACAAATATATCTACCTTTCCCTCTGTATCTTCCCATATTTCAGGTCCAGTTGTATTTCTGTGTATTTCTGGATTAGCAGGATTTTTAAATTGTCCTGGTATAAATGAATTTGGAGTTTCAGCTGCTAACTCATCTGCCTTAGCTATTGCTCCCTTCATTCCTTTAGCTCCTTCTGTTAAAACTATTTCAGCTCCATACGCTTTTATAAGACTACGTCTTTCAACACTCATTGTTTCTGGCATAACAATTATAACTTTATATCCTTTTGCAGTTCCTACAGATGCAATTCCGATTCCTGTATTACCACTAGTTGGTTCAATTATTACTGAGCCTGGTTTTAATAATCCTTTGTTTTCACCATCTTCAATCATAGCTTTTGCAATTCTGTCCTTAACACTTCCTGCTGGATTGAAATACTCTAACTTAGCTAATATATTAGCTTTTAAATCTTTTCCCTTACTATAATTTGATACTTCCAATAATGGTGTTCTACCTACTAGTTCTGCTAAATTTTTATATATTTTTGACATTTTAACCACTCCTTAATTTTTACCGCATAATTCTTATCTGTTTACTATGTTATTAGTATATTCTTCTATTATCACATAGTCAATACTTTTTTTGTATATTTTTTTAGAAATTTTATGTTAGTTTATAAAAAAATAAGCAAACCCCTAATTTTTAGGTTCTTCGCTTATTTTGGTGGTTTATACGCCTAATCCTAGTTTTCACATTAGGTATCTTTGTCATTTATTTTATAAATTTAATAACTCCATCATTTCTTTCATGTTCTTTGGCTACACTTTTAGGATATCCAATTGATGCCATTCCCCAGACAATATGATTTTCCGATATGCCAAAACTTGTTAATACGTCTCTAACTTCTTTTTCATCACAAATAGTTTTTAATTGATTAATCCAGCATGACCCTATTCCTAATGAATTCGCCATTAAAAATATATTTTCTAGTGCACAAGAACAATCTGCTAGACCATTTGTATTATCTTTCTCATTGGATAACATAATTAAAGTTGGAGGAGCATAAAAATTATATCCTGCATCTCTGCCTAAAGATTCTCTAACAACTTTTGCAAGTAATTCTATTTTTTCTTTATTTTGAACAACAGTAAACTGCCAGCTTTGTTTATTCATACCACTTGGTGCATATGTTCCAGCTTTTAAAATTAGATCTAATTCTTCATCCTTTATTTGTTCTTCCTTAAATGCTCTTACACTTCTTCTTGTTAACATGTTTTGCAATACTTCATTCATAATAACATCTCCATTTCATATATTGTTATAAGGGATATTCAAAAAAACAAGTCAGTATACTAAAATATTTGATTTACTTCTTTACATTTATTTTACCACCTGATTTATAAAAATACCATGTTCTAGTACTGCTAATTTTTTTGGCTAAATTATTAAATTTCACTTTAGCAATAATCTGCAATATATTGTGGTGAACATTTTATATTTGAATTACTAACTGACAAACTGTTGATTGTTATAAATAACTATTTGGTGATTATCACCTTTAAGTACAGATATATTATCTATACCAAACTATACAGATGAGTAATTATTTTTTGGTGGATAATTCAATGTAAATAGCTTTACTTTTTCTATACTGAACAGGTGTAATATTAAATTGTTTTTTAAAGTGCTTATAAAAAGTAGGTGTATCTTTAAATCCACAGGAATAAGAAATTTCTGTAATATTCATTTTTGTGGTTTCTAACAAATTTACAGCAGTATTTAAGCGAAAAGAAATAAGATATTGTTGTGGTGAAATTTTATGTTCTTGGATAAATAATTTATATAGATAAGTTCTATCAATTCCAACATATTTGGCTATATCACTTATTTTAATATCATAACTAAAATTATTATAAATATAATCAAGAGCTTTATCATAGTAAGATTCACATGTATTTTTTTCTTTTGAATTTACTTGATCATATATATTAGAGAAACATAAATATAATTGTCCTAGTAAAGCAAATTCATTACTATTATTAGCTTCATAATTATGTATTAAAGAAAGTAGATTATCTTTAAAAATTCCTTCACTATGATCGTTGAAAATCAAATTATCTTTTGATAATCCACAATTCTTTAGAATTGCACTAGCTTCATATCCATCGAAACTAATCCAACAATATTCCCAAGGCTCTTCTTTATCTGCTTTGTAATAAGTAGATTCACCAGGACAAATTAAAAAACCTTCTCCTTTTTTTAGTTCATAGCATTTGTTATTTACATAGTAGTTTCCTTTCCCATTTAAAATATAGTGCAAAAGATAGTGAAGACGAATAGCAGGACCAAAGGAATGAGATGGTGCACATATTTCTGAGCCACCATAATATATAGTTAAGGCACGACTTAATTTATATTGTGAAGTAAATTCTAACTTAGTTTGCATTTTATTAGTCCCCTTATTAGTATTTTTTGCTTTTAGGCATATGAAAGAAAATAACAAGTCAAAGATGCGATAAAAACATTCAACATAACAACAATTTTTTGAAACATAGAACATAGAAAGAATATACTTACAATTATATAATTAACTTATGACAAAATCAAAAAGAATTTAAGGAGGACAAGTAAATGAAAATTACATTTATGGGAGCTGGAAGTACTGTATTTGCAAGGAATGTGTTAGGTGATTGCATGTGTACTGAAGCATTATGTGAAAGTGAAATTGCTCTTTATGATATTGATGAAGAAAGACTAAAAGAAAGTGAAATAATATTAAAGGCAATCAACAAAAATATAAATGAAGGAAGAGCTGATATTAAATGTTTCTTAGGTATAGAAAATCGAAAAGCTGCTCTTAAAGATGCTACATTTGTTGTTAATGCAATTCAAGTAGGAGGCTATGATCCTTGTACAATTACTGATTTTGAAATCCCTAAAAAATATGGATTAAAGCAAACAATTGCAGATACAATGGGGATTGGTGGGATTATGAGAGCTCTTAGAACAATTCCTGTTATGGCTGACTTTGCAAAAGATATGGAAGAAGTTTGTCCAGATGCATTTTTCTTAAATTACACAAATCCAATGGCAATGCTTACAGGATTTATGCAACGTTTTACCAAGGTAAAAACAATTGGTCTTTGCCATAGTGTGCAAGTATGTTCTGAGCACTTATTAAAGGATCTAGGCATGGAAGATAAATTAGAAGGCAGAAAAGAACTAATTGCTGGCATTAATCATATGGGATGGCTCTTAGAAATATACGATAAAAATGGTAATGATTTATATCCAGAAATTAAGAACAGAGCAGAAACAAAGAATTCTGGAAAAGAAAAACATAAGGATATGGTACGTTATGAATATATTAAATATCTTGGATATTATTGCACTGAGTCAAGTGAACATAATGCAGAATATAATCCATTCTTTATCAAATCAAAATATCCAGAATTAATTGAACGTTTTAACATCCCATTAGATGAATATCCAAGAAGATGTATAAGCCAAATTGAAGGATGGTTAAAAGAAAAAGATGATATAATGAAAAATGGAGAAATAACACATGAACGTTCTAAGGAATATGCTTCTTATATTATGGAGGCAATTGTAACAAATACACCATATAAAATTGGTGGTAATGTAATCAATACAGGACTTATTGATAATTTGCCTAAAGATGCATGTGTAGAAGTTCCTTGCATGGTAGACTCTATGGGAATTCATCCAACTCATGTAGGTAAACTTCCAACTCAACTTGCAGCAATGAATATTAGTAATATAAGTGCTCAATTATTAGCAATTGAAGCAGCAGTAACAAAAGATAGAAGTAAAATATATCAAGCTGCTATGATGGATCCACATACCGCTGCTGAATTATCTATTGATGATATTATAAAAATGTGCGATGAAATGATAGAAGCACATGGAGATTATATGAAAGACTTTAACAAATAATTGTGCTTTAGAATGTACCATAGATAAACAACGTGAGAATTAGATTTATGATGTAGCCAACTGAAAGAAGGAGTACTCTCTGTAGTTTCTGTTACTATAGAAAATATAATAAAAAAATAGCAAAATAATAGATTGTTTATAAATATTACTTTTACAAACAATCTATTATTTTATTTATTGAGATAAGTTTGGGGTAAAAACCTTTATTATTAATTTATTTATTATATCTATTAATGGACCTACTATAACTGTTGCAATTATAGTTCCAATGCCTATAGGTCCTTTTAAAGCAAATGCAATTATAATACATATTGTATCTATTGTTAATTTTGCTTTCATTATGCTTATGCCCTTTTCTTCTTTAAGTGCTACCATTAGATCATCTGTTGGATTTGCAGGTAGTTTGGGAATGATATATATTGCAACTCCCGTTGAAACTAAGCATATTCCAGTGAAAAAAACAATTATTCTCTCAAAAATTGTATTAACACTTATGATTTTAACTATCATTACCCACATATCAGTAGAAATTCCTACTATTATAGCGGTTATAAATGTAGTTAATTTCAGAAATTTTCTTCGTATTATTGATGCTATAACAACAATAATAAATGATGTTAGCCATATTGCTATTGAGACATTTATATTTAATAATTTAGCTAATCCAAAATTTATAGAATCATATGCTCCTGCTCCAATTTCTGATTTAACTGTTAATGATACACCTAGTGTCATTGCTAATATTCCAATTAGAAATATTATATATCTCTTTATATTAAAATTCATATGTTTTACCGTTCAATATTATTTTAAGGCACATGAAAATAAATAACAGGTCCAAAGTTGCCATGAATATTTTTCATCAGGCAAGGAGACGAATTGCCCTCATAGCGGGCCTATTAGGTCAATTTGCCGACGCAGCATGATGGAAAATAGGCTGGCAAATGGACTTGTTATTTATTTGATTGTGCCTAATACCATATTACAGCTTTCCACCAGATGTAGCAATTCCTTCTATAAACTTCTTTTGGAATATTACAAAAATAAGTAACATTGGCCAAATTGCTAGAAGAGAACCTGCCATAAGTTGAGGATAGTTAGTTGCAAATTGTCCTTGAAGTGATGCAAGTCCAGATGAAAGTGTCATTTTATCAATAGACATATTAACGATTAATGGCCACATAAGATCTTTAAATGCAAATAGTGAAGTAAATATTGCTAATGCAATTAATCCTGAACGTGATAAAGGTAACATAATTTTATAAAATGTTTGCCATATAGTACATCCATCTAATTTTGCTGCCTCTTCTAAATCTTTAGGTAATCCCATAAAGAATTGTCTTAATAAAAATGTTCCAAAGGCACTAACTATACCGGGCACTATTAAAGCTGAAACTGTATTTAATAGTCCTAATTTTTGTACAATTAAAAATTGTGGAATTATAAATAATTGCCCTGGTATCATCATTTGAAATAATACTAATCCAAAGAATATATTTTTACCTGGAAAATTCAATCTTGCACATGCATAAGCTGCCATTGCACTAAATAAAACTGATCCCACAACTCTTCCAACCATCATTAAAATTGTATTCACATAAAAAGATGCAAATGGAAGTATTTTTGCAACAGCTGAATAATTATCCCATTGAGCTACGCTTGGTAAAATCTTAGGTGGAATTTGTACTGATTCCGTTAATGATTTAATAGATGTTAATACCATCCATAAAAATGGAAGTATCATTATTATTGCTCCAATTATTAAAAGTACATGTATTAAATTATTGCTTTTATTTGAATTTTTCATCTTCATACTTCCTCCCCTCTAATAATTTACCCATTTCTTTTGACACTTAACTTGTATTACTGTAACTACCATTATGATTGCTAATAGCAACATAACGATTGCTGAACCATATCCTTTATCATTTAATACAAATGAATATTTATAGAATAAATAAACTAGTGATTGAGTTCCTTCTAATCCAGTACTTGTCTTATCTATCATCATAAATATGATGTCAAATACTTGAAATGCACTTATAACACTTGTTACCACCACAAAGAACATTGTTGGTGAAACTAAAGGTATAGTTATTGTAAAAAATTGTCTTATAGGACTTGCACCATCAATATTTGCTGCTTCATAATAATCTTTTGGTATCTCTTGTAACCCAGCCAATAATAATACCATATTATATCCAATAGCACTCCAAATACCAACAATCGCTATAGATATTAATGCTATGTTTGGATCAGTAAGCCACTCAGGACCATGTATGCCTATTATTGATAGTAAGTAATTTATTAGTCCATAGTCAGAATTAAATAACCATCTCCATACCATTGCTATAGCAGCTGGTGCTGCAACCATTGGTAAGAAGTAAATTGTTCTATATACTGTTTTACCTTTAATTTTTTGATTTAGTAATACTGCCACTAGTAAAGATAAGATTACTATAGATGGAACAGTTATGATTGTATATTTAAGAGTATTAAATGTAGCTTTTATTACTGTTGGATCTTGAATGAGCTTTTTATAATTATCTAAACCAACCCAAGTACTTTTTCCAAAAGCTCCTGCCTTTTCAAAACTTAAAAGTAATGTCTGTACTGCAGGAATTATATTTAATACCATCAAACCTATGAATGTTGGAAATATCATTATATATGCCCATTTCCATTCATTTAATGTACTTTTGCTAATCTTCTTTTTAGTAGTTATGTTTTTATTCTTTGGCATTTCTGCTATACTTTCAATCTTTGAAATCAAATTATTCACTTCCCTTATTTAGTTTGTGGCATGTCCTATAATAAGGACCGCCACAATTTTTTACTTTATTTTTCAGTTGCAAGAATTTCATTAACTTTTTTTGCAGCTTCATCACAAGCATCACTTACTGTAGCTTGCCCTGTAAATGCTTTAAGTAGTGCTTCCTTTTCAGCAGTTTGCCATTTATCTGTTTCCTTAGAATATGGATTAATTTTAGCATAAGCTAACATATCTGGATATACCTTTGAATTAAACTTTGTTTGAGTCTTAATCCATGCGTCTGTTGTACCTTGATAAGCTGGAATAGCAACCCCTGATTCGGCTTGAATCTGGTTTGCTTCTTCTGAACCTAAAAATTCAACAAATTTCCAAGCAGCTTCTTTATTAGGAGTACTTGCAGCAACAACATTAGCAAGACCATTAAATATTGTAGCTCTTTGTTTACCTTGTGGCAAAACAGCTACATCACAATTTTTTGCAACATATTCATTAGCTCCGAATTCAGAAAGCATCCATGATCCAAATAAGCCCATAGCTGTTTTTCCTGATTCAAAAAATGATGTATACGCATTTTCTGAAAATTGCTTTTGAGTTGGAGATACTTTTTCCTTTAAACTTAAATCGATATACCATTGTAGTGTATCCTTTACTTCTTTTGTATCTAAGCATGATTTAGTTTTATCATCTGATAATACTTTACCACCATTTTGGAATATAAAATTATCAAATCCTTGTTGAAGATCTAATGGAGCACCAAAGCCATAAACACCTTTTTCAGCATTAGTTAATTTTTTTGCTGCTTTTAGCAAATCGTCCCAAGTCCAATTTTCATTTGGATACGCTACTCCTGCTTCATCAAATAATGTTTTATTATACCAAAGTCCTATTGTATCAAAATCCTTAGGTATACCATAATTTTTACCATCATTTTCATAAACCTCAACTAGATCTTTTGGAAATTTGTCTAAACTAACTAAACTACTGCTTTTGATTTTATCTGTTAAATCCATTAAAACTGAATTTGAAGAATATCTAGCAGCTTGATTAGGATGCATCCAAAATACATCTGGCAAACTTCCACCTGATGCTGCTGCATCTAGCTTAGTCCAATACTGATCCCATGCTGTAACTTCAATATTTACTTTTATTCCTGGATTTTTCTTTTCAAATGCATCAGCCATAGCTCGCATTCCTGGCTCTTGATTCTTATCCCAAATAGCGTAAGTTAATGTAGAATTTCCACTTGAACTTTGATTACCAGAATTGCTTCCACCACATCCAACTAACATAGTTCCTACAGTTACAGTTGCTGCAATAACACTTATTAATTTCTTAATACTCTTTTTCATAACATTGACCCCCTAGTTTAAATTAAATTTATAATATTTGAATATACCTTTTGAAAATTTATTTAATAATTACTATGTATACATAATATAATATTACATATAATTATTAAATGGTTTAATGTAATCGTTTGATGGTTAAATGTGTGCAACAGAAAACCTTTACTATAAGTATTAATATAGATAAACCACATATAACATCAATTTATGTGTATAACCCGTCAAAATAATGGACATATATTTAGGCATAGAAGCATAAGTCATATATGATTGATTTATCCTTATAAAATGAAACTCCTTAATATAATGTCTTCTAACATCATTATATTAAGAAGTCTTCCTTAATCTATATATTTCTATACGTTTCTTAACACCCATTGTTTAGAGGCATAATCACCTTTAAGTTCAGGTATCATCAATCCAATATTCATCAATTCATCTCCACCCAGAATCATATCTTCACCAACTATTTTATATTTTGCATCTTCTTCTAATCCTATTAATTTTAATGGTTTATTCCATTTGTTTGGTTCTGCATATTGTTTTATATAACTCACAACAATTTCACATTTATCCTTAGAAATATTCATCCATGCAACTTCATTACTTTCAAATGGACTTAATAATCTAAAAGTATCTCCAAATTGAACTGTTTCTCTTATTTCTTTATATAATTTAACTTGATCTTTTATTGCATCTTTTTCTTCTTCAGTTAATTTTGTAATATCAAGCTCATAACCAAAATTTCCTGCCATGGCAACTATTCCTCTTGTCTCAATTGGAGTAATTCTACCTACTTGGTGATTTGGTACTGCTGATACATGGCATCCCATAGATGCACTTGGATAAACTAAAGATGTTCCAAATTGTATCTTTAATCTTTCTATGGCATCTGTATCATCACTTGTCCATGTTTGTGGCATGTAATAAAGCATTCCTGGATCAAATCTTCCTCCACCACCAGAGCAGCTTTCAAATAATACATCTTTGAATCTTGTTGTTATTTCCTCTAAAATTCTATATAAACCTAACATATACCTATGTGCTGTTTCTCTTTGTCTTTTAGGTGGCAATCCAAGTGAACCTATTTCACTCATATTTCTATTCATATCCCATTTTACATATGAGATTGAAGCATTTTCTAAAACATTACTAACTGATTCTATTATATAATCACATACTTCTTTTCTTGATAAATCTAATATAAGTTGTTCTCTTGCCGTTGATCTATTCCTTCCTGATACATGTATGCACCAATCCGGATGTTTTCTATATAATTCACTACTTGGAGATACCATTTCTGGTTCAAACCAAAGTCCAAACTCTACTCCCATATCATTTATTTCTTTAGATAACTTTCCAAGTCCACCTTTTATTTTTTCTTCATTGACAAACCAGTCTCCAAGGGATGTAGTATCATCATCTCTCTTGCCAAACCATCCATCATCAAGAACAAAAAGCTCTATTCCTAAATTACTTGCTTCCTTTGCAATTTCCTTTATATTAGTTTCATTAAAATCAAAGTAAGTTGCTTCCCAATTGTTTATAAGTATTGGTCTTGCCTTATCCCTATATTGTCCTCTACATAAACGCTTTGCATATAAATTATTATAAATTTGAGACATACCTGTTAGCCCATCTGGAGAATATACAAGTACTGCTTCTGGTGTTTGGAATTCTTCTCCTTTTTCTAATAACCAATTAAAATCAAATGGATTTATTCCAATTTGAGCTCTAGCTTTACTATACATATCAACTTCAACACCTGCTAAAAAGTTTCCGCTATAAACTAAACTAAATCCATAAACATCTCCATTTTGTTCATTTGATCCTTTTCTTGCTAATGCCATAAAAGGATTTTGGGCATGACTACTTGCCCCTCTTCTGCTTTCTATTGATTGAATACCAGATCTAAGGTTTGTTCTAACAATATGTCTTTCTCTTGCCCATGCACCAGATAGATGTATAAAATCAAAACCATCTTCCTTAAAATCTACATCAGAACTTAAGGCTCTTAATATATTTACATCTTCTTCACTTTCATTTATTATCTTAACTGATTTTGTTATTGCATCAAAATCTTCAAACACATTATATGTTAATATTACTTTTACATTTTTTAATCTATCTCTTAAATATATTTCTAAAGTTTCTGCTTCTTCATCATTTTCAACATATGTTGATGGTAACCCCTTAAGAGAAGGTTTTCCTTTATAAATCTTATATCCATCATATCTTAAGTCAGTAGTTGTACTACCATCTTCAAACTGAAGCTCAATAGCTGGTGAACGTAAATCAGTACTCCCATATCCCGGATATTCTTGTGGTGTTGCTTCTAACTGAAATGTTTCTATATTGTCTGTATTAGCAAGAAAACTTCCCAATAAGTTTTTTTCTATAAGATAATCTAAATTATTAGTGTTTATCTTTTTTCCCCAATATAAATGAGATAAATGATTACTTTCTAATACCTTTAGTATATAACTTGTTCTTTTTGTTCTAAGATGAAATGTTTCTGTAATTTTTTCATAAATAATTGCCATATTAATTCCTCCATTTATTCTATTTTAATATAAAATTCTACTAATAATCTTATTGGAAAAGGTTTGCATAAATAATATTAACTATACAAATAATTTGAATAATATTATTATTTTGACATGAAAATTTTACTTTTAGATTATCTTTCTATATGTATTTATTATAATCTGATATAATAACAAATTATATGGTATTATGTATGTTGCTTATGTAGTAATGTTATGTTTGAAATTTAATTTTGACATATACATATCAAATAATGTTGCATTTATATTTATTAAATAATTCAACCCTATTATTATCTATATATTTATATACAGATTAAAGGAGTGTTAAATTACCATGGATGTTAAATATATTGAAGATTCTAAAGTTAAATACCTTGAACCTCAAAAAAAACAATCAGTGGATCTATTTTTATGTTATTGTGGAACAGAAAATTGTCCTCCTGGTTATTCATATGGACCAGCAGTTAGAAATCAGTACTTAATTCACTATATAATCAGTGGAGAAGGTTCTTATACTTTTAACAACAAAACATATAAGCTCAAAAAAAATCAAGGATTTTTAATTTTTCCTGATACTATAACTTATTATGAAGCTGATAAAGATAATCCTTGGAGCTATATGTGGATTGGTTTTAATGGTGTTAAAGCTGAAACTTATTTAAACTATGCAAATCTTAATAAAGAAAATATTATATTTGAATATTCAAAAGATGATTCTTTAAAGGATTATATTTCTGAAATGCTTAAATTAAATGAAATAGATTATTCTAATGAATTAAAACTTGAAGGTCTTTTATACTTCTTCATGTCAAAATTAGTTGAAACTAGGAAAGATGTTTCTAATCAGAAAACTTACAAAAGTGCTGAATTATATTTGGAAAAATCTATAGAATTCATAGAAAATTATTATCCTAATAATATAAAAATTAATGATATTGCGAGTTATATAGGAATAAATAGGAGTTACCTTACTCATATATTCAAGAAAAATATTAATATTTCACCTCAGGAATTTTTAGTGAATTACAAAATAGATAAAGCCTGTACTCTTTTGCAAAATACAGACTTATCAATTAAGGTCGTAGCTAAATCCATAGGGTATTCTGACCCTTTAACATTTTCTAAAATATTTAAAAAAGTCAAAGGAGAAAGTCCCAAGAATTATAGGGAGAATTATAATTCAATAGTAAAATCATGAGTCTTTAAGTTAGCTTTTAATATTGCTGAATGCTCTCCACATTTTCTAGTGATTATAAGTTCATTACCATTAACTTCAGTAATGCATTTTCCTTCTAATCCAAATGCTTCATTAGTGTTACGTAATTTCATTAAATCTCTAATATCATTTACTATTTTTCTATTTTTGAAGTTTTGTTTTATTTCTTCTTTTGAATAATAGTGACGATTAATATCTCTACCATTTTTAGTTGATTCCATTAATTCAATATCATTTTCACCTGCAAGCATTCCTACATAATAAACTTGTGGTATACCTGGAGCAAAGAATTGAATTGCACGAGCTAATAAATAAGCCTTATCATTATTTCCAAGTGCTGAATAATAAGTGCAATTTACTTGATATATATCTAAATTATTATAGGCTGCTGTATTGTATATCTTTTTAACATTAGCTCCTTTTGTAAACATAGCTTCTTTAGTCTCTTCAATTTCTTCATCAGTCATTAAATCTTTTACATCAACAATACCAATACCATCGTGTGTATCTAATGTAGTAAATTGCTTCATAGGACTCATATCAAGCCATCTCTTTAGATTTTCACCCTTACCTGAATATAGTGCATGTAAAACTAAAACTGGTAGTGCAAAATCATAAATCCAAAATCCTTTTTCTGCAATCTTATGTTGAATTGTATAGTGTTCATGAATTTCAGGTAAGATATCAACACCATATTCACTTACTATATCTTGAATTTCATAAAGTAAATCCCACATATCTGGCTCAATGAAGAAACAACTAGTTCCCGGTTTCTTTATTGCATATGCAAAAGCGTCTAAACGAATAAATGAAGCTCCATTTTCACACATAGATATTAATGTTTCTTTAATAAATTCTCTTGCTACTTTCGAATCCATATTTAAATCAATTTGTTCTTCTGCAAAAGTACACCAAACTTTTTCTTTAGTTCCATCTTTAAACTCAACTTCGTAATATGGTGCCCTTGGTTTTCTCTTATAAATCGCATCTACTTGTTCTTCAGTTGGTTCACCATTTTCCCAGAAATCTTTATATCTTATAAAGAAATCATTATACTTTGACTCATCTTTCTTTTCTTCAAAGTCTTTAAAAAATTCAGATTGTCTTGAAATATGATTTACCATAAAATCATACATCAAATAATTATTCTTGCTTATTTCTTTTACGTCCTCCATAGTTCCAAATGCTTCATCTACTATGTCATATCTCATTGGAGCAAAGCCTCTATCTCCTGATGATGGGAAGAATGGAAGGATATGAACTCCGCCAATAGCACAACCATAATATTCATCTAAAACTTCTTTTAAATCTGTTAAATTTTCACCTAAACTATCTGCATAAGTTATAAGCATTATTTCATTTTTTATTTTGTTCATAAATACTCTCCTTTACTATCCTTTTAATTTAGGCACAATCAAATAAATAACAAGTCCATTTGCCAGCCTATTTCCCATCATGCTGCGTCGGCAAATTGACCTAATAGGCCCGCTATGAGTGCAATTCGTCTCCTTGCCTGATGAAAAATATTCATGGCAACTTTGGACCTGTTATTTATTTTCATGTACCTTAAAACAACTTAAATTTATCCAAAAAATATATTTTGTATTCTACTTTCACTTAGATTATATAGTTCTTATTTTAATAATCACATATTATTATGTAGTGAAAATATGGTTAAATGTGAGTTTTAAACTTATATAGGTTGTTTAATAACTAATTTTTATTTACCCAATAGCCTACTAAATATTAAACTTTTGTACTATTTCATTAAGTTTTTGAGCAAGTTGTGCTTAACAGCATATACTTTTCGTATTTCGTCTATAGTCTTCTTACTATTGACTATTTTTCCCTTAAGGTTGAGTTGTAGTTGTTTGTGTAGTACCTCTGTTTCTGTACTTCCACCCATAGATATAGTTCCAGGTGAATCTCCATAGATAAATGGAGAAATTCTTATCCCCTCATCACAGCTGTTATTATAATGCTGCGATTTCCTTATTTAGAAATAGAAACCACCTCTGAAGAAAATTTAGAAAAAGTAGTTAAATTACTTGGCTACACCTTAGAATACACAACGTCTCAAACTATTTACGATATTTTATCTGAAAGGAGCATAGTTCCACACAATAATAAAGGTATAATATTATTTTTTTAGATTTCATTATTTAAGGCACAATCAAATAAATAACAAGTCCATTTGTCAGCCTATTTTCCATCATGCTGCGTCGGCAAATTGACCTAATAGGCCCGCTATGAGGGCAATTCATCTCCTTGCCTGATGAAAAATATTCATGGCAACTTTGGACCTGTTATTTATTTTCATGTGCCTAACCTAATCACATAGTAAATACTCTCGTAGTAAACATTATAAAATCAACTATTAATATGTTAATTAAAAACTGTAATATTATTTATTTACAGAAAATACAAAAATAATGAAAAGAGTACACCCACATGTAGAAGATGAGTGCACTCTTATTGGAATAGAATTTAAACCATTATTAAAAATTTTATTCAGAATATATTATTAGAAATCTAGTTAGTAGTTCATCTTCTTGTCTCAAAGTTCAACTACTGCTTATTCTCAATTTTGTGATTCTTGAACATTTGTTGCTTAAGGTTGAGTTGTAGATATTTGTGTACTATCTGTTACTGCTGCACCTGTCGTAGATGTCTGCGTGCCATCTGTTACTGCTGCACCTGTCGTAGATGTTTGTGTACTATCTGTTACTGTTGTATCTGTATCATCAGTCAATTTTATATTTGTAAATTCTGTATTTGAATTCCATGCATCTAATCCAAAGTAACCAGATGTAAGAGGAGTAGTTCCTTTCCATACTGATACATCATCTATAAAGTATTCTAGCTGATTTCCTTGTAACTCTGCTCTTAATTTGTAAGTATTCTTCCCTGCAGTAACGTGACCATCTGCAACAACTCCATCACTATTCACAAGATTGTTACCATTTGAAAATTGAAATATTCTCCATTCGCCATTATCATTATTAATATTAGCCCCAAGACCGCTACTATTTGGAACATTTTTATCTTGATCTACTAACATTAAAGTTGCACAGGCACCAGTTGTAATATTAACATCAGCTTGGAAAATATATTTTGTGCTTGGATTGCTTAGTAAATCAATTTCAGGATCTGCCATTGTAAATGCATCACCATCAGCATTTACTGTATAAGCACCATTTTCATCAACATACCAATTTCCATTAATTGCTTTAAAATTAGTTAACCCTTCAACTAAACCAGTAGCTGTTGTAGGATCAGATTGATAAGACTGTATATTAATTGTTTGTTGAACACTAGGATCAGCAACAGATACTGCAACTGCAGTTGTTTGTCCTGCTCCAACTACATCGAATATGGTCTCGCTATCATCTTGAGATTTAACTTGTATAACATTAGTATCTGCAATTTTCCAGTTAACTGCTTGATTACCATAAACAGTAAATGTATCTCCTACATTTTGTGTAAAGTCTGTTTTACTTAATTCTAAAGTAGACGTATCACTTACTGTTTTAGTAACATTTATATTAGTGAATTCTACTTCTGCATTACATGCATTTAACCCAAAATATCCTGGAGTATTATAGTATGGTTGATCTGCATCACATACTAATGTACCATTTATCCAATATTTTACATGAATTCCCTGTATTTCTGCTTTTAAATGATAAATACCATTTGGATCTACCGGAACGTTACCACTTGCAACATTTTGACCTGCTGTGTAATTAAATACTCTATAACTACCATCTTTAATAATATTAGCTACAATACTTCCTTGTGACGCATCTCTTGTTTGAGAATATAATACCAATGAAGCAACATCACCAGTTAGAATTTTAGCATCTGCTGTATAAGTATATGTTGCAGTAAAATCATCATCCATTTGCTCTGCAGTTACAAATCCATCGCCAATACCACGTGTATCTGCTGTATAAGTATTAATTCCGTTATCCTTATTTACGAACCAATTTCCTGAAGTACTTTGAAAGCCGGTTAAATTGGAAATATCTGGAGTTACGTCACGATCATAAACACTTAAAGAAGCTGTTTTCTTTGATTTTCCATCTTTAGACGTTGCAGTTAAATCTGTGTTTCCTATTCCTGTTACTTCAAATGTTGTTTTACTATCATCTTGACTTACAATTTTAACAACGCTAGGATCTGAAATTGTCCAATTAACTCCTTGAGCTGCTGTTGTAGGAATTGTAGTTGTATAAATAGAGAATTGTTCTCCTAATTCCTTAGTAAAGTTTGATTCACTTAATGATAATGCAACGGAATTCGTTCCTTTAATATCATTATTCCAAATACCACTTAATGGGTAGTATTGGATTGTAGCTTGTGTGCTTCCTCCAACTGAGTATACTTCTATTCCTTCACTAGAACGGTTAGGGAATATTTGTGCTGCACCAGTTATCTCTCCATCATTTGCATATACTTCTACAGATGATGAATCTACAAAAATATCCAATTTAATTTTACCATCTGCTGTTTTAGTCACATTACCAATAGCAGGATCGTTGAATGAACTATTTGGTGCTTTTCCTGATTTTGAACGATCAATTGTTACTTCTCCAGTTTCAGTATTATATTTAACTACTGTTTCTTGACCTGCATCTTTTCCAACACGTAAATTAAATCCAACTTCTGTTGTATTTGCATCTGGTGTAAACTCTGAAACAATTTCATATTGACTTCCTGATAAGTTACTCATAATATTAGGTTGATTTGGAGAAATTGTAACATTGTTAAAGGTTGTAGGTGTTTGACGTAAACTTTCATACTCTTTAATTGGTTCTTGTGTTAAACGAATTGCTCCACCTGTTGTTTGAACTAATTTCAATTCATTTTGTAAAGTATATTGTCCATTGAATGTCTGCGTTATTTGACCTATGCTATTTGCATAATTCCAATTATTCATCCATTGAATCATAATTCTTCTTCCGTCAGGCGTACCATTTTCACCTGTACCATAATAAGTTTGAGCTGCATATGCATCAGGAGCGAAATTCATAGGTAAAACTTGATCATCATCCGGAACAAAATTCCAGACACCATCTACTTGTTTAAATTCCCCAACACGATAATATCTTCCGCCTTGGCTTAATACCCATTTATACGTTCCAGTATCTCCAACTTCTAATTTAAATATATCTGGACATTCTGTCGTAATACTTGAATTATTTCCTTCTGCTTTCCAAGTTTTCAAATCTTTTGATGAGAAGAATCTTAGAGGTCCACCTGCAGCTACCATCATCCATTCATTAGCATCTTCACTCCAGAATATTTTAGGATCTCTAAAATCAGTTTTATCGCTGGTTGCACCTAATACTGGATCCTGTGCATTTGTTAGAACTGGATTTCCATTGTTGTATTTAGTCCAAGTCCTTCCATTATCTTTGCTATAGGCAATACATTGTTGTTGTGTTCCAGCAACATTATTATCTTCAGTGTAAGCTGCAACTAATCCTCCACCTTCAATTCCATCAAAGAAACCACTTGTATTATCTTTATCTACAACTGCAGATCCAGAGAAAATATATTTCTGGCCATCACCTGGGTTAACATCGCCTGGTGCTATTGCAATACCAAGATCTTGCCAATGAATTAAATCTGTACTAACTGCTTGTGCCCAATGCATTGGTCCCCATGAAACCCCATCGGGATAATATTGATAAAATAAATGCCACTCTCCATTAAAGTAAACCATACCATTAGGATCATTTCCCCAACCACTAGGAACAGAATAATGATATTGTTCACGATAATCTTCTAAATGACTAGTTGAAACACCTGCATTAATATCTTCTTTATTAATACTGTTATCAAATGTAGTCATAGCTGTAGCAATTGCTGTTACTGCTGAGTCTATATCTGCTTGTGTAGAAGCTGCATTATTTGCAACTAATTGTGCTGCATCAATAGCTGCTTTAAATATAGCCTTTGATCCAACTGCATATTGACCTACATCAGTTCCTTCTACTGCTGATGTATATTTTGTATTTGCTACTGTTATTGCATCTGTTAATGCTGCTGGAGCAACTTTACTGCTATTACTACTGTTATCAAATGTAGTCGTAGCTGTAGCAAGTGCTGTTACTGCTGAGTCTATGTCTGCTTGTGTAGAAGCTACATTATTTGCAACTACTTGTGCTGCATCAATAGCTGCTTTAAATATAGCCTTTGATCCAACTGCATATTGACCTACATCAGTTCCTTCTACTGCTGATGTATATTTTGTATTTGCTACTGTTATTGCATCTGTTAATGCTGCTGGAGCAACTTTACTGCTATTACTACTGTTATCAAATGTAGTCGTAGCTGTAGCAAGTGCTGTTACTGCTGAGTCTATATCTGCTTGTGTAGAAGCTACATTATTTACAACTACTTGTGCTACATCAATAGCTGTTTTAAATATAGCCTTTGATCCAACTGCATATTGACCTACATCAGTTCCTTCTACTGCTGATATATATTTTGTATTTGCTACTGTTATTGCATCTGTTAATGCTGCTTTAGCAACTTTACTACTGCTATTACTACTACTGCTATTATGATGAATACTACTTGAACTATCTTGTTGACTTGATGCTGATGTATCTGAAACTGCTGTATTTGAAGCATCTGATGCATTAGTATCCTTGCCTGAAGTATTAGTGCCAGTCATTTCACTACCATCTGAATTAAATACTTTAGATGGTACTAAATCTGAGCCTATTGCTTCTCCACTTTGTGCAAAAGTATATTTTTCTCCATTTATTGTTATATCTCCTACTTGCATAGCTCCTGTAGCAGCATCTAATGAATAAGTCTTGCCATCTACTTGAACTACACCAGTTTGCATTGATCCTGATATATCTGAGAAATACCATGTACCATTGTCATTAATCCAACCTGTCTTCATTTCTCCTAAATTATTTGTATAGTACCATTTACCATTATCATTAACCCAGCCTGTTTTCATTTCTCCTGAATTATTTAAATAGTACCATGTATCATTATCATTAATCCAGCCTGTTTTCATTTCTCCTGAATTATTTAAATAGTACCATGCACCATTATCATTGATCCAACCTGTTTTCATTTCTCCTGAATCATTTGAATAGTACCAATTACCCTCATTTTCTGTCCAAGCTGCTGATGCTCTTATCGAAGGTATTGTTGCTATTGTTGTAGTTGCAACTGTTATTGCTAATAATCTTAACTTTAAGTTTTTCATTTTTTTACCCCTTTTATCATTATTTTTTAGTAGTTTTTATCCTATGATTCTATAAATGTGATTATTTTAATAATGTTAAATTTGTACTTCTATAAGGATTTTATATTAATGTGCCTAATATGAAACCTTTTCTATTTTTAGGCAACGTTTACTTTGCAATTAAATTCACCATATGAATCTTTAATTCATGGAAATATAGTATTATTAATAGCATAGATTACCTTCTAAGATTTTGTGTTACACCCTAAATCTAGTATACTTAAGTAATCTATGCTATTTTATTATGAAGCTTAATGTATAGTAAAACTTTAAAAATAATCTTCAAGTTAAATCAAAAATTATTGTAATATACCTAGAGCAACTCCTAATATACCTACTCCAAATAATCCAAATATGATTATTAATGGATTAACTTTTTTCTTCAATAAGTACATACATGCAAATGTTAATAGAAGTGGAATTAATCCTGGCATTAAACTATCTAATACACTTTGAACAGTTGTAATAACTTCTTTTCCATCAGCTTGTGTATATTTAGATAAAACAAATGGTATGTTAATACTTGTCCATTTTGAAACAAGACCACCTATAACTAATAATCCAAGTACTGAAGATCCTTCAGTAAGATATCTAAGTTTATTTCCGCTCATATCAGAAACTAATTGAGTTCCTTTTTCATATCCATAGAACATTCCATACCAATTAGTTGCAAGTCTTATTGCATTAAATCCTAAGAAGAATATTAATG
>Ga0302140_10000079_pt1 | contig 96070 bp, 69 predicted proteins | sample I_Bog_E1_1_FD_202095 | JGI IMG/M metagenome (GOLD analysis project Ga0302140, IMG submission 202095) | Peat permafrost microbial communities from Stordalen Mire near Abisko, Sweden - I_Bog_E1_1 | ecosystem: Environmental > Terrestrial > Soil > Wetlands > Peat | place: Sweden: Abisko, Stordalen... | reverse complement strand
AGCTTCTCATCCATCACACTGCTCGCTCTCCAGCCCATCTCGACGTTGTAATCAAACGCCCATGAACTTGTGCAGTGTCAGGGATGTCCCCGGTTCAATGTGTCAGGGATGTGACCGGTCCGTACCACCCCACTCCCCTACCCCCTCCCCCCAGCGGAGGCCATCTTTTGGTCATTGCATTGCTTGTAGCTTACGCACAATCAATTGTTTGTAATTGTTACCCAGTAACAGATTGGTGACTTAAAACCTCGGATTTTTGCCCATTTTAAGCTCAAAAAGGCCGCCTTTTTAACCGGAAAATGTAGGCGAGAGCAGGCGAAAATCCCGTCAGGCGGGAGACTGACCAGAATAGCCGGAAGAAAAGGAGATCGTAGGCGTGTTATGCGGAGAGTAAAACGGAATATCTCATCGAACCGTCACTTTCGGAAACGGATGAGGAACAATTCCTACACCCTCCTTGACGGCGATGATCTTATCTACGGGCACATTCGTCAGCTTATCCACCTGTCCGCTTGGCCAGGTGATAACCAGCGAGTTGATCTTGGTTCGTTTGCCCAGGCCGAAATGAATGCGCGGGTCGCTTGCCGACATGTAACTCGTACCGCCCTTAGCTTGTTCCACTCGAACGAACCCGTCGGCAGTCAGCTTGAGCGAAGCGCCGATGCCGTCGCGGTTGGACTTTGTGCCAATCAGCAGGACCTCAAGGAAATGATTGGCATTGCCGCCATCGTTCCGCATAATTTCCGGATAGTCGTCACGGCAAACCACGGCAAAGCCGACGGCCCCGTCATTGTTGAAATCGGCGGTGGCAAGGCCGCGGCCCGCAATGGGACGCATAAAGTCTGGGCCGAGAGATTCGGACGATTTTTCGAAATGGCCATTACCGAGATTGTGAAACATCAGCAGCGGCTCTTTGTAAGTTACCTCGCTGTGATAAAGGTTCACGTTATCCACCATAGCGCCATTCGCCTGAACAATGTCAGGCCAGCCGTCATTGTCGTAGTCAATGAACTTTGCAGCTACTCCGCTGAGCAGCATTGCTTTTGTCCCGATTCCAGAGCTATAGGTGTTATCGGTAAATGTCTCGTCTCCGTTGTTATGGTAGAGGCGGTTCAATTCCATATCGAGATGGGTGATGTAGACATCCAGCAAGCCGTCGCCGTCTACATCCGCGGCGTCTATGCCCATTCCCGCTTCGTAACGCCCATCCTCGCTCACCGCCAGTCCGGAAATCAGAGAGGCATCGGCAAAAGTTCCGTTGTGATTGTTGAGGAAGAGAAAATTCGGCCAGGTGTCATTGGCAATGGCAATGTCAGGCCAGCCGTCGTTGTTGAAGTCGGCCAAAACTACGCCCATTCCTTTGGATTCGGGCAGACCAACCCCCGACTTGATGCTCACATCGGTAAAGGTGCCATCGTGGTTATTATGGTATAACTTCGTCTTTTGCCCTCTGTAGTTATTGGGGCTGCAGTAGGCCCTATAGCCGGGACCGCGTTCTCCGCACCAAATATTGTTTTTTGGGCTCCATTCGATGTAATTGGTGATAACAAGGTCAAGCCATCCGTCTTTATCGTAGTCGAACCAGCCGGCGCTTGTTGACCATTCGCCTTCGTCGGCAACGCCAGCCTTGGTGGTAACATCGGTGAAGGTTCCATCCCCATTGTTGTGGTAAAGAATGGCCCGGCCATAGCCTGTTACCAGCATGTCGGGGTAACCGTCGTTGTCGTAGTCACCTACGGCAACCCCTTGCCCATAGTGGCCTTCGCCTCCCACGCCGGCTTTCGCTGTTACGTCTGTAAAGGTTCCGTCGCCGTTGTTGTGATAAAGCGCGGAGCGCAATGGCTTGGCAGGCTTATAAGCATCGGTAGCGCCGGCTTGGACGAAGTAAAGGTCCATCAGCCCGTCCTGATCGTAGTCGATCCAGGCGACACCGGTGCCCATGGTCTCGATGTAATACTTCTCTTCGCTTTGCGTGGAGTCCTGAACAAAAGTAATTCCGTCAGCCTTGCGAATGTCTGTGAAGTGGACAGTGATGGGAGCGTCTTGAGCTTTGGCGGTAGGTTGCGTCTGGGCATTAATGCAGCTTGATGCAGCAAAGGCCGTGAACAACACCAAGGCCGCTCTGCACGCTTGCCGGAACGCCGCCAACAGCAAGGACTCAATTGGATCTCTATGCGGCGAAGTATTCATAGGGTCCTGTCTGCGAGGGACAGAGCCAGTTGAAGCAACTGCTTTCTGCCCTCCATTGGCATAGGCTGATTCCCCAGCGCGGCAGAGGCGGGAGCTCGGGCAAGAAATTGTTCAATCCGGTTGACATCAAGGCTGCCGCTTGCGCTGCTGTTCTTGAAACGGTTCAGCACTTCTTTGGCTTTAGCAATTTGTCCGGTTTGAAAGTAGAAAACACCCAGGAGCGAATACCCTCCTGGCCATTCAGGAAGCAAATCTACCGCGCGCTCAAACTGCCCCGCGGCTGCTGTGGTGTTACCTTCAAGAGCGGATGCGAGCCCCAGGCCCCAAAGCAGCTTTCCAGAGCCCGGAATGCGGGCCTGACCTTTCAAAAGGGTCCGCTTTGCGACCCCTATGTTTCCCTCGCTGAACTCAAGCAATGAAAGCGCAAGGTAATTTTGATCGTCATCTGGATTACGGGCGATGGCGTCGCGGAAAATGTCCTTGGCATGGGCAGTGTCGCCTAAGTGCGCATAGATATCTCCGAGCAGGGCAAGGTAAGCATCGTCTTTGCGTCCTTCCGGTGAAACCTGTCCGGCAGTATCGAGCGCCTGGGAATAAAGGTGCTTTCTGAAGTAGGCATTCGCAAGATCGAAGTTCACTTCGTCGGAATTTGGATTGGCCTGCAAGGCCGCCTGAAAATGCTGAATGGCATCGTCATATAAATGGTAGCGGGCAAGCATGACACCTATGCCCGTAAGTGTGCGATAGTCCTCCGAACTGATCTTATCGAGCTGCGCGATGGTGCTTCTGGCATCATCCACATTCCCCGACTTGAGATAGGCCTCGGCGAGCATATATAGATCTTCCGGTTGATCGGGGTGCTTCTGGATCTGACTTTGCAAGTCAGTCAAGTCCAGTTGATTGCGGGCGCCAGGAGCAAGTGTCGAGCGATTGTCGAGATAGTCGAATAGGTGCTCGAAGGGATAAGGGCCGGCGGAAACATCTTTCGAGAGCGTCTGAAAGACCTTCAAGTCCCTATCGGCGGCGGCTGTTTGCTGTAGAGTTCTTTCAACCTTGGCGAGCTTGTAATATCCAGTTGCAGGGTTTTGACTAACTCGAACATATTTCCTGAGCAGGTTAGCCGCCTCTAGCAGTTTTCCGCCTGCGATGCGGAGATTTGCGAGTTCCAGAAGCGCATCGGGAAAGTCAGGATTTGAACGCAGCGCTGTCTGGAACATGGTCTCCGCGCTGTTGGAATCCCCTTGGCGTTCCGCTATAAAACCCAGGTTAAACAAGCAGGAAGTGTTGTGCGGGTCAAGCTTGAGTCCTTGCTGGAAATATTGTTTCGCCTCGTCGTATCGCCCGAGACTTCGATAAGAGAATCCAAGAAATGCATACGAGCGAGCCGAGCCTTCGAGTTCGATGAGTTTTGTGAACTCCTCGATGGCCTTGTCGACTTTACCCGCCATGAAATAGCTCTCGCCCAGGGCGGCGCGGAGATCGGGCCGTTGCGGGGCGATCTGAATGCTCGATTCGAGCAGGGGTATCGCATCCTCGAAATAGTTCTGAGACATGCTGACCTGTGCCATGAGATAGATGATGTCTGTATTCTCCGGAGCAATCTTGTGTGCGCGGAGCAGGAGATCGAGGGCATCGAGAGGCCGTGACTCGTTCTTATAATCCTGCGCCAGCAGATAGAGAGTCTCAGGGGAATCCGGTTTCACTTTGAGCGCCCTGTTCAAAGCAAGTTCAGACTTTGCAAAGTCGCTACCGCGGAGAAGGTCTTGTCCAAGGTTATAGAGAATCTCGAAGGCATCGGGCTGCAAGGCATCTGCCTTTTCAAGTTCTAACTGAGCTGGCTTGTACTGCTTTTCTGATGCCAGCAATACTCCCAGCGTGAAATGCACCTGGACATTGTCTTTATTTTCGGATGAGAGTGCAGCTGCTAACTGCAAAGCTTCAGCGGTACGTTTGCTCCGCAGGTAAGCGCTAATCAGGTTGAAACGCGATGCGATGTTTGCAGGACGCACGCGCTCGAAGTAGGGGATTGCAGCTGTTGGGTCTCCCTTGGACAGCAGCACCACGCCCAGGTTGTAGTTAGCGTCACGATTGGCCGGGTCCAGACGCAAAACTGTCTTAAACTCGTTTTCTGCGAGGTCAAGGCTCTTCTGTGCTACGTAGACGTTTCCCAGGTTGTTGTGAGTCTTGGTGGAGTACGGGGCAAGCTGCAACGCTTTCTGGAAGGCTGTGATCGCGTCGGTGTAGTCTTGTTCGTCGCTCTCGGCGATTCCCAGCAAATTGTATGCGTCAACGCTGGACGGATTTCGCTGGAGCTCGGCAAGAATTGCGGTTTTGGCCTCATCGAGGCGGCCTTGCTGGACGAGAGTTTCCACTTGCTGCAAGTTTTCAGAAATCTTTGTGGACTGCTGCTGGGCTGCGCTTGTAGAGCAAGTAATGAGAAGAATAATGAGAGTGAAAAGACTATCCGCACGCGACAATGCCATCCTAATTCCGATCCTATGTTGAAATGCGGCGTGACTGCTCATCATTTGATTCTCCCGACACCGTTGCAAGCGCCCATCACGGCGCTCATTGTAGCATTTCCATGGCTTGCCGAGCGCCTTGATTCTGGGGTTGCAGGCGCAGCAGCTCCTGTAATACTTTTTGGGCTTTTTCCTTGTCGCTCTGCATTGCGTAGAGCCGGGCAAGGTTGAGATAAGACTGATCGAAGTTAGGAGCGACACGTATGCCGGTCTTGAATTGCTCCTCCGCTTTTGAGTAATCCTGGCTCCGGACAAAGAGGACGCCGAGGTTGTTCAAGGCCTCAGGATAGTTCGGCCGCAGATCGATGGCTTTCCGCAAATACTCCTTCGCTCGCTCCATTTGGCTTTGTTGAGCGTAGAGCATCCCGAGGCTGTAATTGATTTCAGGATCGTCCGGCTGAAGCTCCAGCGCATGGCCCAGGCTTGCTTCCGCTTTTCCATAGTCCCGCTGACGCCTATAGACATTGCCCAGGTTGAGCAGTGCGATGGCGTAATTAGGCCTGAGTTGCAATGAATGCTGGAAGTTCTGGATGGCTTCATCCGGATGTCCTTCCTGAGCCGCCATCATACCCAGATTGTTCCATGCTTCAGGGTAGTTAGGGCGCAGCTGCAATGCCTGCCCGAGATAGCGGCGGGCTTTCTGAAAATCATTTTTGCGAAGACTTAGGGTACCCAGGTTGTAATATCCGTCTGGATCGTCAGGCTTGGCAGCCACGGCCTGCTGAAAGGACTCGGCCGCCTGCGCAAGGTAACCGTGCTGGAATAAGGCCACGCCGTAGGTAAACTCATTGCGGAGAAACGCGTCTTGGTAGAGTACTCCATCGAACGGAATAGCTTTCTTCATGCGATTGGCCAATGTGGCTGGGATAGACTTCACAGCCTGTAGAAGGCGCGGAGGATCTATCTGCCCCTGATACACCTTGACTATCGTTCCTTTTCTGTCGAGGAGAAAGGAGGTGGGAATGCCGAGATCCCTGCGGCGGTCGAAGAGATGACGATAGATGATGTTATAGATGCCTGCCACGTCTTCTGTGGCAAGGAGGACCGGAAAGGAAAGCTTTTGGCGCGCGGCGAACGAGCGCACCGCGGGCATATCGGCGGCCTCATTGACATTTACTGCTAAAACCACCAACTGACCCGCAGCGATCGCTGACCGGTGCTGTTCGAGAAGTATCAATTGGTCGAGGGAGAGCGGTGCGGTTGTCGCCCAGAAGTTGAGCAGCACATAGCCGCCGCGAAAGGATTTGAGTTCCCGCATGTTGCCGTCGAGATCGGGCAGGGAAAACTCCGGAGCTTTCAAGGGGTCAACGAGCCATGTATCTACCTGAGAGGGCAATGGTTCCAGCGGCGGCGGTGGGCCTGCCTGAGCATAGGCCGATATGGCCGGGGCGAAGGGCCTGGCCTCGAAGGCAGACGATCCCTCTTCAATTTCGATTCGATGGTTCGGCGGGAGCCCTTCAAACTTTTGCGAGAGCCCGCTTGGCCAGAGGACCGTTGCGCGGATTGTACCTTCCTCCTTGCCAACTCCAAAGAACAACTCCTTGGAGTGCTGGGCCAGAAATCCCGATCCAGCTTGTAGATACTTTGTCTGTCGAAGTGTTCCTGCTTCGACTGTGATTGCTGTTCCAATCGCATCGCGATTGCTCTTATGGCCGCGCAAGCGGAATGCAATTGAATGGCCGAGATCGTTCATTGCGTTGCGCAAGATGCGCAACTGCGGGGCATTGCGATTCTTGAGGATGACCTCTAACCGACCGTCATGGTCCAGGTCGGCCAGAGCGAACGAGCGGCTGTCTTCGAGAAAGTCCAATCCTACGGGGCCGGAGACCTCAGAGAACGTGCCGTCGCGGTTGTTCGCGAACATGACGTTCCGCGCATAGCCGTGCCATGTGTGGTCTGCGCGAACCAATTCGTTGATGGCATTCCATCCGTGCTCATAGGCCAGCGCGCCGGTTGCGTCCTCAGACGATTTCGCTACCACCTGCCGCCAGAAGAAGCTGGCCAGGTCGTTCCGGTCCATTCCGGAAAGGTACCCATTGGACACGTAGAGGTCTGAGTAACCGTCATGATCGAAATCCCAGAAATCCGAGGACCAGCTCCAACGGCCCATCTCAACCGCTGCTTGCTTGCCGACGTTTTGAAAGGTTCCGTTCCCTTGATTGCGATAGAGCGCATTGCCACGCGCGTGACGCTGGTAGAGTTCGCGAATATTTTCCGAGGCTTTCGAGTGAAACTGCTTTTGCGATGAAACCCTTTGGCCGGCGGCCTCCCACATGCTGGGAACATATACATCCTGGTGTCCGTCGTTATCGAAATCGCACCACGCGCAGCTCATTCCGGCTCCCACGCCCTCTACCTGGGCCTGGTGGGAGACAACGGTGAAGGTTCCATCGCCGTTGTTACGGTATAGCTGAGAGCTGCCGAAATCGTTGACTACAAATAGATCGGGCAACCCGTTGGAGTTCGAGTCGCCCCAGGCGCAGGAGAAGCTGTAGCGGTCGTTCTCCACATTCAATCCCGTTGCTTCGGTGGTCTCAACAAACGTTCCGTTGCCTTCGTTGTGGAATATACAATTTGGCGGACCATTGCGGGCATCGTAATAGGGGATTGGATAGTGATACTGGTCCAGGCCCAGGTAGTACATATACGTGCAGAAGTAAATATCGAGGCGGCCGTCGCGATCATAGTCAGCCACCGAGGCATGCGTGAACGTTCCCTGTGGAGGCTGCGCAAACTTGAAGGCGTCGCGCTTGATTTGGAAGGTTCCGTCCCCTTGATTCAGAAAGAGCAGTGGACCAGTGCCGCAAACCACTAGCAGATCCTGGAGCCCCGCATTGCGAAAATCGGCAAACAAAGCACAGGCGGTGTTGTCGAGGACACCTACTCCGGCTTTATCGGTTACATCTTCAAAGGAGCCATCGCCTCGGTTGCGATAGAGCCGGTTGGGCAATCCAGCAGGCTGGCAGACATAGAAATCGTCGAAGCCATCGTTGTCGAAGTCTCCTACAGCGACACCGTTGTTGCTGTACACATCGACGCCGATCGCGCCATCCAAAACCGTGCGCCAATAATCGACGCCGCGAAGCAACTGCTTGTTATACGACTCCATTCCGCTGAGCGCCTGGTGGGTGACGTCGATGAACGCAGGCCCATGCACGATGCTCAGCGTTTCTTCGCCGGCCTGCAATCGCCGAGCTATCCACAAATTCGATGGATCGCGCGACCACTCCATACGCCATGATCCAACCCGCTCCTCACGATGATCGTCGCTCCGCCTGGCCACCATGTCATAACGAATATCCAGGCGAACCGTCAGAGTAGAGCTGGCTAGCTCTTCAATGCCATAAATCTCGAATTCCAGAGTCTCGATCAGTAAGTCTTGCCGCAGCCAGCCCTGAATCTGTTTTAGAAATTGCTCGCGTCCCGCAACTACACCGGCGGCAAACTGTCTTTTTACGACGTCGATCCCGAATCCGGAACGTACTGGAGTCTCTTTGGCGGAGCTGAGCTGGGAGGATTCGAAGGAGGCATCCACGGCCTTCGCCAAGGCGGAAAGGTCGCGGGCTGGTGCCTTGAGAGCCTGGCTCCATGCTGCGAGAATGGCCTCAATCTCAAAGGCATATTTCTCGGAAACGTATTCATCCGAGCCCGGAGTGACAAGCCGGAGCACATCGGCCAGCGGCGATTTTTCAGGATAGCGAGGAGTCAATCGAAGATCGGCGAAAGGGAAGGCGGGACTGCGATCCGCGAAGACATTATGGGGAGGAAACAGAAACGAGGAACCATAAAAGGGCGCTGGACGGAGGATGAGCGGCGCCAACCCAAGGCTCTTTAGGAGTGTTCGCCTGGAAAGGAGTTGGTTGTCGTTTTTGTGACGCGTCATTCTTGAGGCTTCCGTGTGCCCGGCGAAGTGTCCGTACTATAGCATCCAGAGCAGACGCGGTTCAAATCATCAGGAAGACTCTGCATAAGTGCATTTTTTGCGCATCGGACATCCTCTCAGGGACTAAAGCTTGCCTTTGTTTTATTGCATTTGCGTCGCGGGAGAAATCGTACCCCGATATAGGCAGATTTTTGAAACAGTCTAGGCAATCCAGGTATGAAGCGCTTGGCTGAGCCGTTCAAGCGGGACAGGCTCCGGCTCCTTCAAAAGGGAAAATTCTGGTGGCGCGACTATGTAGGCCTGAGAAAGGCTTTCGGCGATGCAGACGCAGACGGTGGAGCGCTGGTACTCCTCATACCGAGCGGCTGCCAGCCAGACATAGAGCGCCAGAATCTGCGCGTCAACAGCACTACCCGGCATGTCGTCGACAGCCGGTAGGGGGTTGACCTGGTCAGGGTTTTCGAACACTGCCACCCCTGTAAAAGGTTTGGGTTTGCTGCGAACTCCGAATTGCGCTGCCATGAAGGACGGCCGGGCTCGGCGAAATGCTTCAGAGGCTGCCCATTCAACGAAAGAATTGCCGAAGATTACAGCGCCGTTTCCAGTCAGATACAGCGATCGCAAGAATTCCCGAATGGCTGGGTCCGCAACCACTTCAGGAGGGCACCAGGGAGTGACCTCGACTTTGCGCAGGCGATCAAAAATTGAGTCCGCGTCGGCAAGATCCTTGTGCATGGTGTTCATTTCGTGCGAAAAACTTTCCCGAAATTGATCGAGCCTTGCGTAGCTAAGCAAAATAGCTCTCGCTTCAGCCGTAGCGGAAGGCTCCAGCGCCACGATGTCATCGACCAGGGTTCTGCCGGCATCGACCACCCAGGTATCCGCGTGCGAAGTTCCGGGCCGGATCAGGGCTGCATCCAGAAGGCCCACTGAGCGCCCACCTGCGCCGTTGAGCAATCCGCCGAGGAGGAGTTGGAACGGGGTGTGCGTCCGTTTGGATTGCGCGAGATCAAGTTGCACTGACCGGCCAATTCCTTGCCATCTGCGCCAAACGCTCGCTGCATCAATGGGAAGAGCTTCGGGCAAGTCGAGCAAGACCAACCGATTGCGTAAATTGGTTGCGGCGCCCCTGGTCTGAAGCGCATGAGCGTCCGCTGCGTCGAAGACTGCTTGAACTGCTCGACGCCAATCCTGGAAGTAAGGCGACTTGGCCAGTTGCGAGGAGTTCCGGATTGTCTGCTCCGAGGTCGAGAACTCCCAATCGCGGACCCCCATCTTTTCTTCCAGCTCCACTACATTCTGGAAGAGGCCAGCCGACTGCTCAGGGGGCAAGCTCGCTACAAATAGGAGAAGCCTTTCGGTCGCCTGCCGTTCGTTGGGGAAAAGGTAATCCCACTGCTTGAGTTGCTGATTGACGAAGGGGAGAAAGGTCAGCGGTATCCGCTTGAGCAGACCGTTGCTCAACGCGTTCTGAAGATCGCCCGACAACTGGTTCTCGGCCCGCATCATTTCTTCCCTGTTCAAAATCCAGTTCCCCAAGATGAAACTTGCCCACTATGCTTCATTGAGCCGGTTCCGCAATATGCTAACCGCGAATCTCGCCAATCATGCTGCCTTGCGAGTCCAGAGCTCGGCAGCCGAGCAGAACCGCGAGGGTGGGACAAAGATCGATGTGCCGAATGGGGCGCTCAATGATCTGGGGCTTGTCCACGCCCGCCCCCAGAGCCATCATCCAAGTGTCCCGCGTGGAATCGACGTTGGCGCGGTGATTGAAGAAGCCGTTGGTCGATGAGCCATCCGGATCGCGTCCAAACTCGGGAAGAATCACCATGGTGGTTTTCCCCCGGTAGTCGGGATTGGCCTCGACCTCCTGCCACAATTGGTGAGCAAGCCGGTCCGCGGTCTTGATCCCTGCCATGTGGAGCGCATACGAGCCGAAGTGTGCCGCTTCCACGTCGGAAAACGCGACGACCAGCAGTTGCGGCGCGAACTTGCGCATGACCTCGCGGCTCATGAAAAAGGTGAGTTCATCGCCGGAGGTGGGGCCGCCGCCTTGGACGAAACTGGCGATGGCGCTCTGGATGGTGCTCCGCACTCGGGGATCAAGTTGGTTGGAGGCATCAAATACGTTCCAGCCCAGCCCTTCGTAGTTGTCGCCTTCCATTGCGCTCTCCAGCTCGGCCTCGACCTTGCTGCGATCCGCCATGTTGGCGGTTCTGCCTTTGCGGAGAGCTTCCACGACAGCCTGTAGCATCAGTTGCTTGGGGAGCACGACGTTTGCTCCATACGCCAGGCCATAGTTGGAATCCGAGCTGGCACCGATCAGACTGGTAAGCGCCTTGTTGCTGGCCACTACCCAGGTGTCGCTCCGGTCTACTCCAAGCCCCTTGCGAAATTGCTCGAATAAAGTAGGCGTGGTCGGGGCAATCATGCCCCAATCGTCCACGCGCTGCCAGTTGCCGGTGAGGATGCTGGAGATCGCGTTGAAGTGTGCTGTGACGCCCTCATTGCGCGCGTGGTCGTAGAAAACCGATTTTGGCAGCAGATCCGCGGAGAGATGCGGGATGTTGACCAATCCCTCGGGAGAAAAAGTCTCATCGCGCCGCATTCCCCCAACGATAATTACCAGAACTTTGTGGCCGGAGCCGACTGGAGCATGGGGACCCTCGTCTGCTCGCGCGCTGGGAAGCATGAGGCCGGCCATCAGCATCCCCGCCGCGCGGAGGAATGTTCGTTTGGAGGGGTCCGAGAGCGACCCAGGATCGATAACAAACGGGGAGCCAATTTCAGCGCCGGGGCAAAGTCCGAACTGCATGGGCAAAACCTCGCGAGGGCGACTTCATAGGGGTCCATTTTCGTAATGGGCCTCCGGATTCAGTCTGGGCGGATTATATTCGCCCAACCAACGCTTATCAATTTCCAAAGCGCCATTATTCCTGTAAAAACTATATAAGATGCTTATATTGTGTGCCTTGTGGGCGCAACCCAGAGTCTTTTCCAGGCCTGATTCATATCGTTTCGGGAATCTCGGTTGGCTCTATGATAACGGTCTACAACTTTTGGTTGACAAAAATTAGAGGAATGTACTAGTGTTCTCCTCGGCTCAGCTGTAACCGTTTACAGCGATGCCAACGGTCGACCACGTTCGATCGCCCCAACCTGTGAACATGCACGGAATTCGACCTGGGCAAAGACCTCGGCTGTAGTGAATGGAAGACCCGGTAAACGTGAGCTAGCACACGGATGAACAAGGAGGATATTCTGATGGCCCTTGATCGTAACGTCGTTAGTTGGGTTAAAGCCTTAGGCTGCATAACCCTCGCCTATTTCTGCTTCCTCCTGATCCAAAGCCAGCCGGCCTTTGGACAGGTGGATGAAGGAGCAATTTCAGGTACGGTTCAAGACACCAGTGGCGCGGTAGTCCCCAACGCGACTGTGACCCTCTTGAACACGGACCAAGGAATCATGCTGGAGACCAAATCGGGTGGCAACGGCGAATATAGTTTCTCGCCGGTAAGAGTCGGGCATTACATCGTGACCGTCACTGCGAAAGGCTTCTCAAAGACCTCTCAGCAGAATCTGACAGTGGACATCGCTCAGCACCTGATGGTCAATGTTCAACTCAAGCCTGGCGCAGCGACTGAAACCGTCCAGGTGACCACCGCGCCACCGCTGCTGCAGACCGAAGAAGCGTCGGTCGGCCAGGTCATCACCCAGGAGATCGTGAACAGCCTGCCTCTCAACGGGCGCAACTTTACCTTCCTAGCCCAGCTCGGCGCCGGCATGCAAACGCCGCAAGCCGACACGCGCGGCAACGCAGCTTCCGGCGCGTTTTCTGCCAACGGGCTGCGCCCTGCGCAGAACAACTACCTGCTGGACGGCATTGACAACAACTCGAACGCCGTCGACTTCCTCAACGGAACCAACTTTGTGATTCTGCCTCCGTTGGACGCCATCCAGGAATTCAAGGTGCAGACAGCGGACTTCAGCGCCGAACTGGGCCGTTCCGCGGGCGCCGTTCTCAACGCTACCGTCAAGTCCGGAACCAACAGCCTCCATGGCGCGGCCTGGGAGTTTTTCCGCAACGATAAACTCGACGCTGCGGATTATTTCGAGGACGCGAACAATATAGCGAAGGGCGAGTTACGTCTGAATCAATTCGGGGCCACCGGCGGCGGCCCGATCATCAAGAACAAGTTCTTCTTTTTTGGCGACTATGAGGGCAAGCGGCGAGTGCAGGGCAACACGGCGTCGGGTCTTTCCGTGCCGACTGCGGCGGAGCGCGCCAGTAGTTACTCCAACCTTGCCGATAGAATCGGCGGGACAGCCAGGGCCGACGCCCTGGGACGACAGATCATCCCGGGCACAATCCTTGACCCTGCGACAACGCGTTCGGTCACAGCGAGCACACTCGATCCAGTGACCGGCATCGCGGCGACGACCTCTGGTTATGTTCGCGATCCGTTCGGCATTGGCACTTGTTCATCAGCTGGGCGCACAGCTCCTACGATTGCCGCGTGCCCTGGCCTGAATCAACTTCCTGCTGGCAGGATCGATGCGAATGCCGTCAAACTGCTAAATCTCTACCCGGCGCCGACCAGTTCGAGCGTCACGAACAATTTTGGATCGAGTCCCAATCTCTATGAGCATTCCAACTCCTTCGACACTCGCGAGGACTTTAATCCTTCCGATAAAGACCAGATATTCGGTCGCTTCAGCTATGTGGACGACCCGCAATACATACCCGGTCCGTTTGGAGGCATAGCCGACGGCGGCGCCTTCCAGGAGGGCATCCAGACTGCGAAATCCTCCCAGGCTGTCGCCGGGTACACTCACGTGTTTACGCCAAACACCATTAACCAGGTGCGCGCGGGGTTCGCCCATCTTCACACCACGCGCTTCGGCCCGGATGGCAGCACCATGGGCATTCCGGCACAATACGGAATCCAGGGCATCCAGCAGGTGGCTGAGAACGGCGGTCTACCCAACTTCACCTTCAACGATCTATCGAACCTGGGCAGTAACAACTTTCTGCCCTCGGACGAAGTGAGCCAGACGATCCAAGTCACCGACGACTTTACGAAGATTTACGGCAAGCATAGCTTCAAGCTAGGCATTGAAGTCCAGCATGTGAAGTTCTCCACACTACAACCGGCGTGGTCGCGCGGTGCGTTTGACTATAACGGCACCTTCACAGATATCCCAGGGCAGAACAGCAATCAGACAGCAATCGCCCAAATCCTATTGCCTCCCGCGCTGGATAGCGCGAATTCGGAAGGAGAAACCATTCCGTCTTCGGTTGCATACAACTACTCGGGAGGCTCCGACGATGTGCGTGCCTCGAACATCAGCAAGACTTACGATGTTAAGAACTATACGGCGGCCTATCTCCAGGATGACTGGAAGGTTGGTCCCAAGCTAACGATCAATCTCGGCCTGCGCTGGGACTATTTCGGACCGATCGGTGAGTCGAACGGCGGCCAGGCCAACTTCGTTCAGAGCGGTCCGCCTGACAATCAACCGGAGTACCTGATTCCTGCCTCCGGGAAGGACGTCAGGACCTTGTCTTCGACAGCCGCGACTCCGTCTCTCGCCGGCAACGGCTTTCTCGATCTGTTGGCTAAGGATGGAATCACGTTGAGGAGCACGGACACATATGGGAACGGCTTACTGCAAACGCAAAAGGCCAATTTTGCCCCGCGCGCAGGCTTCGCGTATCAGGTCAACTCCAAGCTGGTAGCCCGCGGCGGCTTTGGCGTGTTCTACAACTCATTTGAGAATCAGGGATACGGGCCCAATATCGGGGAGAATTATCCCTTTGTGTACAACACCGAATATAAGCCATTGGGTGTGGGAAGTTCTGTGGGAGTCGCGCCTACAAGTCAGGGTACTGTGTTCGCCGGGTGCTCGACGGCAGGCCCCACGGGTGGCGCGCTCCCAGCGGGTGATCCTGGAACCGCGACCCTGGAGTCTGGTTTCTCTTGTATTCAATTCACGCCAGCTGTTTTCAACGCCTCGGGATTGGGGTTGCAGGGACTTCAGTTCGATTACAAAACTCCACTCACGTTGAGCTCTAACGTCACGCTCCAATACTCGCTGACGCGCACCTTGTCGGCACAGGTCTCGTACGTGATTACGCATGGCGAGAATCTGCAGGCGGGCATCGGCAACAATGATGTAACTGCAATCTTGCCGTACAGCACACCAAGCACCTCACCTGTCAATGCGCATGTCCCAGGTACCGTCCCATTCCCGGACTTCGGGCAGAACGCGAGTTACCAGAGGACCATCGGAGTCAGCACCTACAACGGCCTGCAAACCAAGCTGGAACAGCAGTTCGCGAACGGGCTGACGTACCTCCTGACCTACACGTGGTCGAAGACGCTTTCCGATGCCGGCGATTTGCTGAACGGCGGCAGCACAAGCGGGTACCGGGCTCCCTGGGTGCCAGGGCTTGGTCCCAGTTTCGATCGGAGTCTTGCCGATTTCGACCTCCGCCAGGTCTTCCATTTCAGCGGCGGGTATCAGCTTCCGTTCGGTAAGGATAAGCGATTCCTTAACACCGGTGGGGTTGCCAACGCGGCGCTTGGCGGTTGGGCGGTCAACTGGATTGCGACGCTTCAGGGCGGTCAACCGATTGGTCTTACCTGTCCAACATCGACCACATCGGGAACAAACTGCGACGATCTGCAAGTCGCTGGGCAAAGCCAGAAACTTGGACTCCATACCGACTCGAATGGAAAACTGAATTGGTTTGGGAACCCGGCAGCCTTCCAGCAACCTTGCCAGCTGGGAGTAACACCGCCAGCTCCAGCCGGATGCGTCGCCACGACCGGGACTAATGTTTTAGGGGGTTATCCTTCGACCACCACCGGTCCGGGATTCCACCGGCTCGACTTCTCGGCTTTCAAGGCTTTTCAACTTACCGAGCGCTTCTCGATGCAGTTCAGGGCTGAGTTCTTCAACATCGTCAACCATCCGAATTTCAATGCTCCGAACTTCGGTGGCAACGGAGTAGTGGCGATTTCGAACTCAGGCAACTTCAATAGCTCCAGCTTCGGCGAAATTGGGTCCACTCGCGACGCTCCCTACGACCCGAGACAGATTCAGTTTGCTCTGAAACTCTACTACTGAGCTAGAATGAAAAAGCCCCGGGAAGGCATGCCTGCTGGGTGCCTTTCCGGGGCTTTCTTCTGCGTAGCGTTTTGCTCACGCGACAATCACGGAGGAGTACATTGAGCCAATGGCCTCGGTTTCGGTTGGCACTGCTTTGTACTTTGCTAACTCTTTCGACGTTTGTGGCAGCGCAGGAGAATCAGAAGCTGGATCGTCAGTATCAGTCAGCGGTCGCGCAATACGAGGCTGGCCGATACGCCGAGGCGGCGGCCCAGCTTGAAGAGCTTTTGCCCCACGCTCCAGATAGTTTTGCGATTCATGAACTCCTAGGGGTCGTCTACGCCGCACTCTCACAGGACGCCAAAGCCATTCCTCATCTGGAAGAAGCAGTGCGATTGAAACCGGATTCGGCGGCGGCCCGGACCAATCTGGCGGCCAGTCTCAGCCACTCGGGAAAGCCCGCGCTGGCAGGAGAGCAATTCCGTAAGGCGCTGGAATTGGAACCTCAGGGATTCGACTCCAACCACAACCTGGGTGAGTTCTATATACAGTCTGGCAAGATGGCCGATGCGCTGCCTCTTCTGGAGCGGGCGCAGCGAATCGACCCGTCGTCCTACGACAATGGATACGATCTGGCAATGGCGGAGTTTCTTACTGGACAGCTCGCGCAGGCAAGACAGCTTGTGCAGGCTCTTGTTCAGAAGAAGAATACCGGGGAACTGCACGATCTGCTTGGCGAGATCGAAGAGAAAGACGGAAGGTTTGTCGAAGCGGTGAACGAGTTTGAAATTGCCACACACATGGACCCGAGCGAAGACAATCTTTTTGATTGGGGAAGCGAGCTTCTTCTGCACAGGACGTACGATCCAGCCATCGAAGTCTTCAAGGAAGCGACTCGGCGTTACCCGCAATCACCCCGGCTGATGATTGGGCTTGGAATGGCGCTGGACCTGGGAGGCAAGTATGACGAGGCAGTCCGTGCTTTGCTCACCGCTGCCGATCTGGACCCTTCCGACGCGCGCTGTTACCTTTTTCTCTCCAAAGCCTACGACAGCTCTCCGAGCCAGGGAGAGGAAGTAATCCAGAGATTCCGCCGTTATGCCGAGCTTCAGCCTGAGAATCCGCTGGCTCAGTATTACTACGCATTAAGTCTGTGGAAGGGCAAGCGGGCAGAAGACGCCAGCCTGGATATGAAGGTGGTGGAGTCTCTGCTGCGAAAGGCGATTGCGCTGGATGAGGCGCTTCCCGAAGCCCATGTGCAGCTAGGCAATATTTATGCTGACCAGCATGAGTACGAGAAATCCATTCCAGAGTATGTTCGCGCGCTTGAATTGAATCCGAATCTTTCCGACGCTCATTACCGCCTGGGAACGGACTATGTTCACACGGGACAAAAGGACCGTGCGCAGAAGGAATTCGAGGTTTATCAGCAGCTCCGGGCTCAGCATCTGGCGGAAATCGACAAGGAACGGGCAGAAGTCCAGCAATTTGTCTATTCATCAAAAGCCACCGCAGCCAACATGCACTGACAGGGCCAGCGCTGCTGAACAGCATTTTGTTTGACCAAGGAGCCTTATGGATCGTCGCGATTTTCTCAAGACCACAGGAACTGTGTTTGCCGGAGCTACTGTTGCATCGGGCCTGTCTGCCGCTGGCTATGCCACTGAATCAGCCGGCACCACATCAGGGCGCATGGTGCTGCCGATCAACCGAAATTGGCGCTATAGCCCCACAGCTACGCCCGCGGCTCATGAACGCGACTTCGACGATTCCAGCTTTTCACGCGTTACAGTGCCCCACACAAATCTCCGCGTGCCGTGGCACAGTTTCGATGAGAAGACTTACGAGTTCGTTTCGATCTATCGCCGCCGATTCCGTCTGCCCACCGCCGCGCGCGGCCGGCGGGTCTTTGTCGATTTTGAAGGAGTCATGACTGCTTCGACGGTCTGGCTCAACGGCGAACGCCTTGGCGAATATAAAGGCGGTTACACGCCATTCTCCTTTGAACTCACAGCGCATGTGGATTTTGACCGAGACAACGTCCTTGCGGTTGAAGTCGACTCCAGCGAACGCCCTGATATTCCGCCCTTCGGATACCGTATCGACTACCTCACCTTCGGCGGGATCTACCGCGAAGTCTCTCTACGAATCATCGCGCGAAACCACATCGAGAATGTTTTCGCCCAGCCAAAAGATGTACTGTCCGGTAAGCCGACGCTCGATGTGCAGTGTTTCCTCGAAAGCGCGAACAAGACTTTGGAAAGCGGGTTGAGCCTGGAAGCGGCCCTCTACGACGGTGAGCGCCTGGTGGCGAAGACAGCTATAGATTTGCCGGGAGGCGAGGACGAAGGAAACGTACCACGCACACTGCACCTGGACAACCTTGGCGCTATTGAGCTGTGGGACCTTAAGACGCCTAAGCTGTATCGCGTTGAGGTGCGTTTGCTGCGCGGCATGGTGCTGCTCGACCACGAGACGCGCCGCATCGGCTTCCGCGAAGCCCGGTTTACGCCGCAGGGCTTCTCGCTCAATGGCACGGCCGTCAAGCTGCGCGGCCTCGACCGCCATCAGACCTTCCCATGGGTTGGCCAGGCCATGCCCGCTCGTGTGCAGCGCCAGGATGCTCTGATCCTGCGCAAGAACCTCAAGTGCAACATTGTCCGGACCTCCCACTACCCGCAGTCGCGCCACTTTCTGGATGCCTGTGACGAGATTGGTCTCCTGGTACTCGAGGAGATCCCCGGCTGGCAGCATATCGGTGATCTGCCTTGGCAGGACATCTCCGTCGACAACGTCAGCCGTATGATCCGTCGCGATTGGAACCATCCTTCTATCATCCTCTGGGGCGTGCGCATCAACGAGTCGCGCGACAATCACGACTTCTACACCCGCACCAACGCCCTGGCGCACCAGCTAGACACGACGCGCCAGACAGGCGGCATCCGCTACTTCCAGGAGTCGGAGTTCCTTGAAGATGTTTTTACCATGAACGACTTCGGCTTCCCGCTCAAAGCCCCCAATCATCCTCTCTATCTGAATACGGAATTTGTGGGTCACACATTCCCTACAAAGACCATCGACAACAACGAGCGCCAGCGCGAACACACCGTCCGCCACGCGCGCGTCCACGATCAATTAGCCTCCGATCCTCAATACGCCGGCGGCATTGGCTGGTGCGCATTCGACTACAATACCCACGGCAATTTCGGTTCCGGCGATCGTATCTGCTACCACGGCGTCACGGACATTTTTCGTGAGCCGAAGCAGGCTGCCGGCTTTTACCGCTCGCAGTGCGACCCCGAAGAGGAGATCGTCCTTGCGCCGGCCTTTCATTGGGCGGAAGGCGATGAGAATATCAACTTCACTACAGCCCTGGTTTCGTCCAACTGCGATCACCTCAAGTTCTACATTGCCGACAAGCTGGTGGCTGAGGCAGATCCTGACCGCAAGCAGTTCACGCACCTCAAGTACGCGCCCTTCTCCGCCGATCTAAGCCACCACATCGACCCGTGGGGCGATCTGCGTATCGAAGGCTACATCCAGGGCAAGCAGGTTATCTCGCGCAGCTTCTCAGGGAATGGAGTCGATCAGAAGTTCACACTGCTGCCTGACGACATAACCCTCGTTGCGGATGGAGCTGACGCTACCCGTGTCGTTCTTCGTGTTACCGATGAATTCGACGCCATTCGCCCATTTGCCGCAGATGCCATCCGATTCGAATTGACGGGCCCGGCCGAACTGGTCGGGGACAACCCGTTTGCACTGGTGGGCGGCACAGGTGCTATTTGGATACGTGCAGCCGAGCAGCCGGGCAAGGTGAAACTCATTGCTCATCACCCATACTTTGGCTCAAGGCACATGGAGCTGGAGATCACCTCCGCTCAACCTGAAGTTGCCTGAGTCCGGATGTTGCCGAGGAGACGGAGATGAAGGAGCAACCGTGCAGGATCTAGGAGGCTGGATAGTTGAGTTTCATTGCTAAATGGGCCTACAGATTGCGGTCGTTATCTGAAACAGTCAAGGGCCGGAGTAGCCTGTGCGTTCTCGCAGCACTGCTATCCGTGTCAATCCCATTTGCTGCGCAGGACGCTTCTACGAGCCACTCCCAGGGGGCCGCAATCCAGGGTAGGGTATTCAATGCGGCCCGAGCACCGGTGGCAGATGCATCGGTACGGCTTGAACAAACTGGCGTTCCCGGCTTCGTAGAGACAAAATCAGATGCGGCCGGAGCCTTTTCGTTTGTCGCACTGAAGACTGGCAGCTATTTAGTCGGCGCTGAGAAATCGGGACGGCACAGTCGGGCCACAACTGTCGTTATATCGTCTGAAGGAGAGCAAAGACAGGTAGATATTGTCCTCGAAGATTCTGCAACGGGCCATCCAGATTCAGGCGCTTCGTCACCGGTTGCAAACCAAGCTATGGAATTTGCTGACAAGCCGACATTCACGGTCGCGGGAGTTACGGATTGGACAGCGGCTGGTGGTCATGGATCGGATTCAGGCTTGCGAACGAGTGAAGCTCTCGCGCGTGAGACTCTTGCCCTGAAACCGATGGGTTCGATGCACGGTCAGTCCGATTTGCCCAGGGATGCCAAGGACACGAACGAAGCTGAAACCATGCTGCGCGCAGCTCTTGCAGCCGCGCCCAAGGAGTTTGAGCCGAACCATAAACTCGGCGATTTCTATTTTCGCGCCGGCAAATATGCAGAGTCTGTTCGTCTGCTACAGACTGCGTATCAGATCGATCCGACGAACTCCGATAATGAAGGCGAGTTGGCGCAGGCGCTAAAAGAAGCTGGAGATTCGTCACAAGCGCGCGTGCACATCCAGAAGTTGCTGGCGCATCGCGAGGGCGCAGACTTGCACCGCCTGGCTGGCGAGATTGACGAAAAGGCCGGCGATCCTTTGGCTGCAGTCCGCGAACTTGAGCAAGCTGTTCGCTTGGATCCAAGCGAACAGAATTATTTCGAGTGGGGTTCTGAGTTGTTGCTGCACCGGGCTGTTTTGCAGGCAGAGCAGGTCTTTGGAACGGGAGCGGCGGCCTATCCAAAATCATCCAGAATGCTCTCCGCACTGGGTACGGCTCTGTTTGCCAATGCTCGGTACGATGAGGCAGCGCTTCGCCTCTGTGCTGCTTCCGATCTGAATCCAGCAGATCCTGAGCCCTACATGTTTATGGGCCGTGCGGAAATGGCAGCTCCCAATCCTCTGCCGTGCGTTGAAGAAAAACTTGCCCGATTTGTCAAGCTGCAGCCGAGCAATGCACTGGCGAATTACTTTTATGCGATGGCTTTTTGGAAAGGGCAGGCGCAGCCGCTGGACCAGCAGGCACTGCAAGAGGTGGAGGCGCTGCTCAACAAAGCTATCAACCTCGACGACAAATGCGGCGAAGCTTACCTGCAACTAGGGAATCTCTCTTCTTCACAGCGCAGTTTTGAGAAAGCGATCCGTTACTACACGAAGGCAATCGAAGTAAGCCCACAGCTAGCCGAGGTCCACTATAGGCTAGGCATGGCCTATGACCGGATTGGTGATACGGCAAAGGCCAAGCGGGAATTTCAGTTGCATGACGAACTCAAGAAACAACAGGCCGCCGAAGTTGACCGCCAGCGGCGCGAGGTTAAGCAGTTCCTGGTGGATGGGCAGCCGACTTATCCGATGGCACGCTGAAGAGAGTTATTCGAGCTTACGTAACTATCCATCTCACTGTTTTGAATGTGCTTTACGACGTTTTTGGCTTGGAGGTTGCCACGATGCCGTCGCCTTCGCGGATTGTGATGATCTGATTCGCCTTGACCTGCGTGAATCGTTCGATCTTCTTCGTTGTAGGCCACTTGACTTCGATCCAATCTACAGTATCCACGCGCCCAAGGCCGAAGTGAAGGCGCAGGTCGCTCTGCGACATGACGCTTGTGCCGCTATGTACTTCGTCCATCTGAATATGCTTGCCCGTGGCCACACGCGCCCGCGCCCCGATAGCGGTACGATTGCACTTGGTCCCCACCAGCTTGATTTTGATCCAGTTCTGCTTGTTGCCGCCGACATTGTGCAGCAGTGAGGGCAGATCGTTCATATTCAAAATCAGGGCATCCATGCCCCCGTCGTTGTCATAATCGCCGAATGCGGCGCCCCGGCTGGAAAAACGCTCGGTGATGCCAGGGCCCATCTCGGCTGAAACGTCCTTGAATCGGCCATTGCCGAGATTCTTATACACCAAGCGTGGATTCTTGAACGACTCGCCGAAGTGATAGTTGTCGATCTCTGGGTAGACATGTCCATTGACCTGAACGATGTCTGGCCAGCCATCGTTGTCGTAATCGATAAATCCGCAACCCCACGCCACATAACTGTTGTTGATGCCGACGCCTGAGTTGAAAGAGAGGTCGCTGAAAGTTCCATCGCCGTTGTTGTGGTAAAGGTCAGAGGTGTCGTCGGCGAAGTTGGTCTTGAAGATATCGAACCAGCCGTCGCAGTCGTAGTCGGCGACGCCGAGTCCCATGCCGGCTTGCTCGTGCCCGTCGTCGTTGTAGGCGCAGCCCGCCATGACGGCGACATCGGTGAAGGTGCCGTCATGATTGTTCTTGAACATCATGCTGGGCTCAGAGTCGACCGCGACATAGATGTCGGGCCAGCCGTCGTTGTCGAAATCGTAGGCGACGGCCGAGATCGAGTATCGCGGGCCGGGCTTCAGAATGCCTGCCTTCTCTGAAACGTCTGTAAACGTTCCGTCGCCGTTGTTGTGGTAGAGAATATCTGTGTCACCGGGAAGGCCGCGCGGGCCGCACATGGTGGGAACGCCCTTCCATTGGCAGAAGCTCATATCCTCGGCCGTGATGGGCTTATCGGGATCAAGTTTGATGAAGTTGCAGACAAAAAGATCGAGGTGACCATCCAGGTCATAGTCGAGAAAAGTGCAGCCTGTGCCCCAACGGCCCTTTGCCTGTGCAAGGCCGGCGGCTCGAGTTACATCGGTAAAGGTGCCATTCCCGTTGTTATGAAACAGAATATTATGACCCCAGAAGCAGCAAAACAAGTCATCCCATCCATCGTTGTCGTAGTCGCCCACGCACACACCTGTCTGCCAGCCGGTGCGCCCGAGGCCGGACTTTGCCGTCACGTCGGTAAACGTGCCGTCGCGGTTGTTCTTGTAGAGATGCGAGATCGGCTCGGTTCCGGGCGCCCAATGCGCATCAAGCCGGTTCCCGTTGGTCAGGTAGATGTCGAGCCAACCGTCATTGTCGTAGTCAAAAAATGCGAGACCGCTTCCTTTGGTTTCAATGATGACACGTTTGCGGTCGATTCCGCCCCATACATTGGGGATGTTCAGCCCGGCTTTCTGAGCCACATCCACAAACTGGACTGGAGACGAAGCAGCCTCTGTTATGGCCGCTTCCACAACGACCGAATCTTTCCACTTCCAGAGCGGGGTCGTTAGAGAGTCGAGCAACGTGCCGCCGAGCACGATGAGAGATGAGCCGAGGAATCGCCGTCGCGGAAGATACATATTTTCGTTGATTATACAGACAGAGGATTGCCTTGAAAAAGCTCTGCCGGCAAGCTGTCAGGGCTTTGTTACCGGGGCTTGTTCGACGGTTATTGCCTTGGAGTTGTAAGGCTTGTAGTCACGAAACTCCATCTGGCTCATCGTTGTCGAGTGGTCGCTCTTAATCGTCCGCACTTCGCCGGCAACCGGAAGCAGATAGTCGTGGGAGTCAATGGTGATGTGACCGTAGTCTACGAGGATGCTTGACGAGTGAATCGGGAAACCAGAGGGCAGGCCATCTGCGGTCAAAGTAATCCGGCGAACGTCGTGGGTTGCAGAGTCAATAAAGACCTGGCCGCGAAAACCGGATGTGATCTGGTCCTTTCCCGCACCGGGAACGATGAAATCGGAGTTATCGGCGGTGACGCGATAAGAAAACACTTGTACAGTGTCGGCACCCAGCATTTCAGCTTCTTTCCACTTGAAATCTGCCTTTGAAGAAGGCTGAAAGACAGCTTTGAACAGGCCGCCGAACTCGCCGTATGACTGAGCGCTGCTTAGTTCTTTCGGGTCGCCGGTTGCCGGCTCGCCGTTCACTTGTGACAGAGCCCAGGCTTCCGACTTATCACGATAGCTCAGCATCTCGGTGATGGAATCTGTGTGCTTCCACTCGCTCATTGTGTCAGGAGCAGCCGAGCGATCTGTAGCTTCCACGCAAAGGAGGTCGGGCAGGGAGTCACTATACGCGACAGCGCGCTCGCCCGCATCGGCAAGGATGGAATCGAAGTCCTGCCAGGACGGGGCAGGTAGAGGCGTTGCAGGAACGGCGAATGCCAGCAGCCCCGCCTTGCGTGGTACCGCCCCCAGTTTTGCAGCGGCATCTCCCGCGGCCAAAGCCGCACCGGCAGGCTGGTTGCCCACAACGCTGAAGGAAATCGTACTCTCGGCTTTCTTGCTGCCCTGTGTCATGCGCGCAGTAACATCGTAGAGCCCGGGCGGAAGTGTGCCTGCACGCAGAACTGCAAGGAAGGGAATCGCGCCGCTATCGTTTGGCATAGTCAGCGGCGTATGTCCCGCGCGGCTTCCATCGCGAAACACATCCATATCGAGCTTTGCAGGCTCACTCGATTTGGAGTCTGGATGCAGGACAAAAAAGAGCGAGATGGGTTCCTCTGAGAGCGAAACCTGGCCGGAAAGATTGGGGATTACCTTGCCGGCGTCATAGACCAGCGGCTCCTGGGGATCGGTCGCGATGTCGAAGGCGCTCAATTTGCGAACCAAGGCCACATCGCTGAGCGAAGGGCCAGCTTGCGGCTCGGGAATCTTGAAGTTGATGCGCTGCGCGCCGGCCTCGCCACTGTTGCGATCCATGACAGCGGCTTCTAACTGGTAGTCACCGGGAATCGCCATGAAATGGCGTTGCAGAGTGATAAACTCCTTCCTGGCATCTGCGACTGAATCAAGTGCGCCGTGGCGTGGAATATCTTCGGCAAAGTGGTCGATCACCGTGCCGTCTCGATCTTTAATCTGCGCCACGATAGACACATGCGCGGAATACTGCCCGGCCTCTTTTTCCTCGCGCAATTCGACGCTGGAGAGAGGCAACTCGATAACCAGGGAGTTTGAGTTTCCAAAGGTCATGTCGCCGAGGCGCAGAATCGACGCGTGGAAGTTTTTCTCAGCCGGCAACTTCGGCTCAGAGAGTATCTTCATCAGCGGCGCTTCAAAAGGGCGAATGCCATCGGCGCCGCCGGAGGCCAGAGCATAATAGCCGGCCTTGGCATGCACGAAGACTCCCGGACGCAGCGACTTTACGGCGATAGGACGAAAGCTGCCATCGTATTCCTGCTCGGGAGGAACATAGGATGCCTGATAGTAAGTCGTCATATCCTGGAGCATTTGTTCCAGCGGCCTTTTTACGCTGTCCTGACCGTCGATGTAAATGCCGCCTGTAAGCGCTGAGAGCGCGCCCAACGGGCTGTTGCTGGCGACGCCATTGCCCACACCCTCAGCTGCTAACTCGGCCGAGAAGGTGGCGATCTCAGTTCCGCCTCCAGGGCCGATTGGATCGCCGTTCCGCGGAATCGGCGTCCCATTTGGCGCAGTCGGAAGCGGGCCATTGGGATCGGCAGCCCCAGGCATCCCGTGCGGCAGTCCTCCGCCGGGGCTCCCTGAAGTAGGGAGAGGATTTACGCCGTTGTGCGGGCCCATAGCATTCATGGTCATCAATTGCTCTCTGGTTTGCGCACCCACGCCAGTCATGTCCACGGTATAGATGGCGACGTTGGCGCGGCCGGCCGCTTCGCGGATCGTCTTTACCATCGGGTTGGCGTCTTGATCCATTTCGCCGTTGAGCGCGAAGTAAATAATGGTCTTTCGCTCCTCCAATTCCTGCTCTGCTCGCGACAAAGCCAGCAAGCCCGCTAGTGACGGCTGTGTATGCTCATCCTGCACGACGCGTTGCGACCCTTCCAGCGCGCTCATCTGCACCTGGGCCAGGGCGCGAGCCTTGGCGCTGACGAGCTTGCCCGTGGTATCCACTCCGCTTTGCAGCACGGCGGTCAGGTTATGTTCCGCGGCGGCGATGACGACGTTCTGGTTCGATTCGCTTTCCTGAGTAGCCACTTCCACGGAATCGCCCTGCGCTTTTTTGTCGTCAGTGAACCCTTGCACCAGCCGCAAACGGCTACCGAGCGTCAATATGGCAACATTGAAGCCCTTCCTGGGGAGCATGGCAATGATCTTGTTGGCAATCTCCTGGGCATTGTGTGCGGCTGCGCCCTGCATGGGATCAAAAACCAGGGTAGTCAAATTTCCTTTGCTAGAATCCGCGGAGACAAGATGCAGATTGTTCAGCTTGACTGGAGTTCCGTTATCCGAAATCGCGATGTCGCCCGGCTTGAGATCGAGGATGGATCTGTGCTGCTTGTCACGCACAACCAGATCGATGGAAACTTCCTCGACATTCAGACTGATGGTGTCAGTTCTGGCTTTGGCGCCAGCCTTCGCATGTGGAGTGGCTTTTGCCTGACCGAAAGCGAGCGGAGAGAGAAAACAGAGGGTTATCGCCACTAATTTGACTGCTGTTTGCTTATTCTTCCGCGACCTGCACGCGCATATTCCATGACCATTCATGCGATTCTCCCGCTTCCTGGGCATTCCATGCCGAAATACCTGCAAGCCCATCGCCTCGATTTCTCTAACCGGGCCAGAAGGTCCGATTCCGAATTCCACTGAAAAGAATGGGACTATGTCTTGAAGGAAAGACTATAGCGTATCGACGGAAAGATCATCAAGCGATTGCGGCGCCGGTCGTGGGGGGAGCGATCTATCTTTGACAAAGAATCTCTCGATTGTTTAAGGTTCTCCCGTCAGGAAAATATTTCATTTGGTAAATTTCGTCAGGTCAACGCAGTGCGGACGTAACGGCTTTGAAGATGAATCTCAGCAACAGCACAATGGTCTGGGTTGTTTCTGAGGGGTGCGTAGGAATATGAAAAACGCAAGGATGCGCTGGATGGCGTGGGGACTGGTTCTGGGTGCTGTGGCTGTTATGTCCGCAGTAGCGCAGGCTCCGGCCTTCACCGGGCCGGTTGAGCTGCGTGTGGACAACTTGAAGACTCCGCTGGGGATCGACGATCCTGCGCCGCGTTTCTCCTGGCAATTGCAGGATTCGGCACGTGGCGCGAAGCAGACGGCGTATGAGGTGCTGGTTGCTTCCCGGCCCGAATTGCTAGGTCAGGCTAAAGCGGATGTTTGGGATAGCGGGCGCATTGAGTCGGAAGCGTCCTTGAATGTTCATTTTGCGGGGCCGGCAATTGCGGCCAGTACTCGCTACTTCTGGCTGGTCAAGACGTGGGATGTGGCGGGCAAGCCGTATGCCGCGAGCGAAACAAGCTGGTGGGAGACGGGCCTGCTGAAACAAGAGGCCTGGCGCGGCCAATGGATTGGCTACGAGACTGCCGAGGAGGCTGCGGTGCGCCACGCTCCGGCCGCGTGGATTGTCAACCCGGACGCAAAATCTCTGGCGGCAGAGAAGGGAAGTGAAGAGCGCGTTGCCTACCGCACGACGGTGACGCTGGAAAACAAGCCGGTGCTGCGGGCCGCGCTGTACGCTACGGGGCAGGATACGGTTTCGGCTTGGGTGAACGGCGCGCAGGCGCTCACCGCCGGCCAGTTTCCGCCGTGGAAGCAGATGCCGTGGAAGAAGTTTGTACGGGCTGAGGTTACCGACAAGTTGAGCGCCGGCACCAACACGATTGCGATTGAGTCGGTGCATTATGTTGACAATCACAGCGGAAAGGCCACGGGCGACACTCCACCCATGATTGCAACGCTCGTGGTGGAGTATGCGGATGGAACCACCGCGGCCTTTGCAAGCGGAACGGATTGGAAGACGGCCGTTCACTCTGCGGATAGCTGGCAGCAGAAGGCCTTTGATGACTCGGGCTGGAAAAATGCGGCCGAGTGGATACCACAACCGGGTCCGAGAAGCCAGTCGCTGGGCCATCCATGGATTCCCGACTCGGTGAAACGGCTACGACATGCCTTCACAATCCGCAGTCCAGTCAAATCTGCGCGGCTCTATGCCACCGCACTCGGCGCCTACGAGATGAGTTTGAACGGACAACGGGTGGGCGATCAGGTGCTGGCGCCGGGTTGGACGGACTACCGCCAGCGGGTCGTCTACCAGGCTTACGACGTGACGGACCTGATTGCGCAAGGAGATAACACGATTGGCGCGCTGCTTGCGCCGGGCTGGTACTCGACGGCACTCGAATGGTTTCAGCAGCCGAACAACTACGGCGACACGCCGCCGGCCCTTAGGGCACAGTTGCGCATCGAGCACACAGACGGCAGTCTGGAGTGGATAGCGACGGATGCGGGCTGGCAGGCAAGCCTGTCAGACATTTTTCACTCAGAGCTTTACGACGGTGAGAGCCGGGACTTCGCACGGGAATCTGACGTTGGATGGTCTCAAGCGGGATTCCCCAATGATCTGTGGCATGAGAGAGCGGCAGTAATCGATCCGGCTCCGGTGATCATCGTGGCGCAGAACTTTCCACCCATCCGCGTGGAGCGCACACTCGAGCCAAAGGCCGTGACCGAGCCGAAACCCGGCGTCTACGTCTACGACTTCGGGCAGAACTTTTCCGGCGTGGTGCGCATGCTATTGCACAATCCGGCTGAGACGAAGGTGCAGATCCGGTTTGCCGAGGTCCTGAATCCTGACGGCACAATCTACACAGACAACTTGCGCACTGCGAAAGCGACCGATACCTTCACGCTCAACAACTCCAGCGACTCCCATGACTCCATACATAAACTTGAGCCGCGGTTCACCTTCTATGAACTTGAGCCGCAGTTTACCTTCCACGGCTTCCGCTATGCCGAGTTGACCGGGCTACCCGCCCCGCCGAGCATGGACGCGGCGACGGAGCAGGCATTTGGCTCCAAGGATGCGGTGACTGGGTTGGTCTTGCACACCGATGCGCCGTTTACGGCCACGCTCGAAACCGGCAGCCCGATGATCAATCAGTTATGGAGCAATATTCTCTGGGGCCAGCGCTCGAACTTTGTGGGCGTTCCCGCTGACTGCCCGCAGCGCGATGAGCGCCTGGGCTGGATGGGCGACGCCGAGGTCTTCTGGCGCGCTGCCAGCTACAACATGGATCTGGCGGCGTTTTCGCGCAAGTTTGCCGGGGACATGCGCGGAACGCAGGTTGGCTCGCCGTACTTTGGCATTTACTCGCCGGGAACCGTGACGCCGAATGCGGGGTTTGCGGCTGGCTGGAGCGATGCCGGCGTGATCATCCCGTGGACTTCATGGCTGCAAACAGGCGATATCAGCGTGATCGAACAAAACTGGGCCGCCATGGAGAAGTATCTGAATGCCATTGAAGCTAATAATCCGGATGGTCTCTGGATTCACGAGTCTGGCACGCCATTCGGAGACTGGTTGTCACCTGAGGGCAAGACGGACTACGCGCTGATCGCCACGGCTTATTGGGCCTATGACGTGACCCTGATGGAGCAAATGGCTCGCGCCACAGGCCGCACGCAGGATGCGGAAAAGTATGCGCGGCAGTTCGAGAAGATTCGCGCGGCCTTCCACAGGCAGTTTGTCCATGCCGATGGTTTTGTGGCCGGCGCGGACAACACGCCGTCTCCCTTTGGCCAAATCAACAATCCTAATGCCAGGAGCAACGGCGGCGACACGCAGACCGGTTATGTGCTGGCGCTGCACATGAACCTTGTGCCTGAAAATCTGCGCGCGGCCGCAGCACAAAGGCTGGTGGATAAGATCGAGGCCAACCATGGGTTGCTAGGTACGGGCTTTCTGGGCACGCCGTATCTGCTGGAAGAGCTGACAAAGACTGGGCACGCCAAGCTGGCCTACCAACTGCTGCTGAATACCGAATACCCGTCGTGGGGCTACCTGGTTGGCCACGGCGCAACCACGATGTGGGAGCGATGGAACGGCGACCAGATGAAAGACGATCCCAGCATGAACTCCTATAACCACTATGCCTATGGCGCGGTGGCCGACTGGATCTATCGTTATGCGGCGGGCGTGGATGCAACACCGCTGGATGCGGGTTTCCACACGGTGGTGCTGCACCCGGTCTTCGACGCGCGGCTGGGGCATGTTGCCTTCGACTATGCCTCCGCCTACGGCCCGATTCACTCCGACTGGACGGTGAAGGGGACGAATGTAGCGTGGCACGTGACGATTCCTGCCAACGCCACGGGCTGGCTGAGCCTGAGTGCGGATGAGGCTGCAAAATACAAACTGGAGGGCGCCCCGCTGGCTGCCAGCGAACTGACCAAGGCAACAACCCGCGACGGGCAGAGGGGCTTTGCGCTGGCGGCGGGAAGTTACTCATTTGCGGTTGAGTTTTAAAACAAGCTTGGCTGTACAAATTGGCGATCCAGCCGCTACGCTGGAACCTGTCTGCGGCGGAGCATTGTATGCGCCGGCAGCCCGAAGAAGAGGAGTAAAGAGTGACGTCAATCATCGCGGGGATCGGATGGCATGTGGTCGGAGCGGCATCGGCCGCATCGTTCTATGCGCCCATTGAGAAGGTCAAGAAATGGTCGTGGGAGACAACATGGGCCGTGGCCGGTTTCTTCTCCTGGATACTGCTGCCGATTTCGGTGAGCATCTTGCTACTGCCGAGTTTTCCAAGCTTTTATGAATCGATTGATTCGCATGTCCTCTTGAAAGTTGTTCTCTTTGGAGCAATGTGGGGCGTTGGCAACGTGAGTTACGGCTTGACCATGCGCCACTTGGGGATGTCACTGGGCATCGGCGTGGCCATCGGCGTCACGCTGGTTGTGGGTACGCTCATGCCTCCCTTGCTGCATGGGCAAGGCGCGCTGCTATTTGAGACCAAGGGCGGCCTGCTGACGATGGCAGGCGTGCTGGTTGCACTGATCGGCGTGGCCGTAACCTCATATGCCGGCCATCAGAAAGAGGTGCAACTGCGGGGCGAGCCCAGGGAGTTCAACCTGAAGCTGGGGCTTCTGCTGGCGGGCATGTGCGGCGTGTTTTCCTCCGGCATGTCGTTTGCCATTGACGCGGCCAAGCCGATGGAAACCGCGGCTCTTCATCTTGGCGTGAGCACGCTGTATGCGGCGTTGCCGAGCTACGTGATTATCATGGGCGGCGGCGCGCTGGTGAATCTAAGCTACTGCTTCATCCGCCTGGCCGTACTGAAGACAATTTCCCTCCGGGACGATCTTGCGCAGCCCAGCGGAATGCTGCTCAAGAATGGCGTGCTCGCGGCTACGGGCGGAATCATGTGGTACCTTCAGTTCTTCTTTTACGCCTGGGGCGCGGCCAATATTCCGCAACACCTGTCGTATGTGAACTGGATGCTGCACATGAGCATCTATGTGCTGTGCGGTGGATTGGTGGGTCTGGCGCTGGGCGAGTGGGCCGGAGTAGGAAAGCGGCCGGTTCGCATTCTTTGGGCGGGCATGATCATTATTATTATTGCCGCTAATCTGGTGGGCCTGGGGCTGGCTTCGTAGCCCGCGTGATTGGCCTACTGGATGCTCTGTTTATAGTTGCGTTTCGGTCAATTGTTTTCTTCTGCTATGCAGATGGCACGGTTTATCCATGCCATCTGTACAGGAAGCGCATGCCTGCAACTCGAGTGAGTAAATCTGTATCCCCCCCGCGACGCAGCAAGCGTAGCCTTGCTGACGGCATTTGCTGCAACTGGATTGTTTTACTGGCTGCGCTTGGCTTGTTTATGCCGCAAGCGGCGCGTGCCCAGGAGGCGCTGGCGCTGCTCAATGCGGACACTTCCGCGGCGGCGCCTAGCCCGGCGGGTGAGGATGACGCGGCCGCGCCGAAGCCGAAGAATGTGAGCTGGTTCAAGCGGCCAGTGGAGAGCGAACTCATCGTGGAGGGCATGGCGTCGTACGGCAATTACAGGATTTTTGCCAGCGGGACTGACTGCAAGCTCTATACCGCAGGCCTCGAGTACGACCGGCATTCCTGGGACTACTTTCGCCTCCTGCACGCGAGGCTGGACTACGTGGCGGAGGTACTGCCGCTGGTTCTTCTGAATGAACCGGACAAAGCCGATATCTGGGGCAATCCCAAGAGCTACGCCCACAAGATCGTGCCAGGATTTGGATTTTCGCCTATTGGCTTTCGCATGATGTGGCGGGAACACAAGGCCATCGAGCCTTACCTGACCGCCAAGGGAGGGCTGATTGCCTTCCCTATAAAGGTACTCTCGACGGACGCGACTTATGTGAGCTTCAGTTTGCAGTCAGGCTTCGGTGTGCAAACAAGGCTGACACCACGGCTCGGCCTGCGCCTGGGCCTCTGGAACGACTTTCATTTTTCGGATGCATTTATGGTGCCGGTTAACCCAGGCCTCGATGTGATGAATGCGAATCTGGGGTTAAGCTACCATTTTGGGCGGTAGATTCTAACGAAGGCAAAAGGAACCGCATCTCACCTTCAGGGAAGCGGGAGCGTGCTCTCAAGTCCCGTCGCGATCAAGTCGGCGCGCAGCCGCTCGACCGTGGAGAACTGAATGGCCTGGATGCCGAGAGCCCACGCTGCTTCAATGTTGACCAGCTTGTCATCCAGAAAGAGAGCCTCCTCAGGCTGGATGTCGAGCTGCTTGAGAACATGGCAATAAATGGCCGGGTCGGGCTTGGCGATGTGAAGCTGATAGCTCCATACCAGCGCGTCAAAGCGGTGGATCCAGTCGAATTCCCGCTCGACGCTGGCGAGTACGTTGTCGCCCATGTTGGAGAGGATGGCGGTGAGCATGCCACGCTGCCTGATGGCGAGTTGCCAGTCCAGCATGACGCGGTTCTCGGTGGTCCACATGCGGGCATCCCATTGGTTCAACTCCTCTATTTGTTCCTGGTCGAGCGTGAGCCCGGCCTCGCGGACAAGTTTCTGCCAGAAGGCGAGGCCGGTGAGCTTGCCCTCGTCGTAGGCGTGGCGGTCGGCCCAGTAGAGGCTCTCGAAGCGAGCCAGCGGCAGGCCGGTGATGCGTAGCAAAGCAGCGTGGGCCTTTGGGTCCGGCGGACCGGTTAGTACCATGCCGTAATCGAAGATCACTGCGCGCAGACCCAATCTTCCTCCCGATGGATGCCCGTGTATGGTTGAAAAGGACACCTCTATCTATTGTGCCTGAGCACCTGCGGTGCGGCGGACCACAATGGTTCGATGATGGATTAGAAGAATGCGCTTTTCGCGAAGGACGGACTGGAATACGGAGGAGAGCGAGCTGGCGCGGGCTCACCGGCTGCGCGCCGAGACCGGGCTGCCGATTGCCGACCTGACGGCCTCCAATCCGCCCCGCTGCGGGTTTGAGTATTCTGCCGATCTGCTGGCGGCGCTGACGGATGTACAATCGCACGACTACGATCCGCAGCCCAGGGGTAGCCGACGCGGACGCGAAGCTGTCGCCCGGTACTATGCGGATCACGGGATTGTTGTTGAGCTTGAACAAGTGATTCTAACTACAAGTACCAGCGAGGCTTATAGCTTTCTGTTCAGGCTGCTCTGCGATCCGGGGAGCGAGATTCTGTTTGCCAGGCCGGGTTATCCGCTCTTCGATTTTCTAGCAGTTTTGGATGATGTGCGGCTCAAGGCAGCGCCGCTGCAATACGACCAGGGCTGGCAGATCGATCCGGAGGGATTTCGCAGGGCGATTATATCGGAGACGCGGGCCATTGTGCTGGTTCACCCCAACAACCCCACAGGGCACTTCACCAAGCCATGGGAGGCTGAAGAGCTGGCGCGGTTGTGCCGCGAATTTGATCTGTCTCTGATTGTGGACGAGGTGTTTCTGGATTATCACTTCGCTGGGCGGGGAGAGAAGAGCTTTGCGGCGGGGCTCGATGGGGTTCCGGTGTTTGTGGTGAGCGGGTTGAGCAAGATTGCCGGCTTGCCGCAGATGAAAGCGGCGTGGATTGTGGCCACCGGGCCGGAGGCTGATCGCGCGCTGGATCGGCTGGAGGTGATTGCCGATACGTTTCTCTCGATGAATGCTCCAGTGCAATGCGCACTGCCAGCTTGGCTGGGTGGCAGGGCGGCGATTCAGGAGCAGATTCGGCAGCGTGTGGCGGCGAACCTTGCCGAACTGGACCGGCAATTGAGCAGGCTTCCGGTTGTACGAAGGTTGGAGGTGGAGGGCGGCTGGTATGCGGTGCTGCGCATTCCCGCCGTGGCGCCCGACGAAGAAACGGTGTTGGCGCTGCTGGAGCGTGGGGTCTGGGTCCATCCGGGATACTTCTTCGGGATGGCCGAGTCCGGTTGGCTGGTGGTGAGCCTGCTGGTGCCGCAGAGGGAGTTCAGCGCCGGAGTAACCGGCCTGGTTGATTATTTGGAAGCGCATCTAGATAGTAACAATTCAGGGTCTTCGGGGAAAGCACAACTTTAATTAGATCTGATAAATCGATGAAAATAAACTATCAATCCAGGTTTTCAGCAGGACTGTCACAGCCCGCGCAGGAAGGGGTTGCTCCTGCGTTCTGCGCCAATCGTGGTCGCCGGTCCGTGGCCGGGCAGGACTTTGGTTTCCTCGGGCAGCGCCAGCAGGCGAGAGTGAATTGAATCGAGAATCTGCTGGGAGTTGCCGCCGGGCAGGTCGGTGCGGCCGATGCTGCCGGCAAAAAGCGTATCGCCGGCGATGACCATGTTGAGCGGGGCAAAGTGGAGGCAGACCGAACCCTGCGTGTGGCCGGGAGTATGGATGACCTCGGCGGGGTACCGTTCGAGACCCACGCGAAGGCCTTCGGCCAGCGAAGCGTCGGGTGGCGCGGTCTCGGGCGTTTCCACGCCGAGCCAATCGGCCTGCATGGCCATGATCTTTAACTGTGGAAGATCGTCCTCGTTCAGCAGGATGGGCGCGCCCGTGAGCCGCTTGAGTTTGAGCGCGCCGCCCACATGGTCGATGTGGGCGTGGGTGACGAGAATCTGCTTGAGCTTGAGACCGAGAGCGGTGAGGCGGCGTTGGATGCGGCCAACCTCGTCGCCTGGATCGATGACGATGGCCTCACCGGCTTCTTCGTCGCCAAGAATGGTGCAGTTGCATTGCAGCGGGCCGACGGGGAAGGTCTCCAAAATCATGCTCTTATCTTACAGCCGCAAAGGCAACGGTCCCGAATAGCCGCCCTGCCTCGCATGTAACCGCGGCGCTGGCAACATCCGCGTCAATGCGACGTAGACCAGTTGGAAGCCGGCAGCGCGGCGATGTTCCCGACCAGCACCGTCACTGGCGAAGCGATGTGCGTGGATTGCGGCTATCGCATCATGGGGTTTTAAGCGCAATGCAAGCATCGAACTCTATAGCCCGCAGCACTTCTTGTATTTCTTGCCGCTGGCGCAGGGGCATAGATCGTTTCTGCCAATCTTGGGCGCAATGCGTTTGTACCCGGTATCGATAGCATCTCGCCACGGGTTGACAGCCTCCAAGGGTTGCGGATGCCGGGTTTCATCTTCCTTGAAACTCGCCCACCATCCCATCTCCTTCACTGTGTCGTCCACCAGGCGCCGATGGCTGTCGGCTGCAAGCTTGGCAAGCGCCCATTCCTTACCCTGGGCAAGATCGGCCTTAACATCGTCCAGGGTGATCAACATGGTGTCGATCAGACCTTGCTCGTAGGCCTGCTCGATCTCTCTGAGCAGCTCTGGCGCATAGAGGGCCGTGCTCTCGAGGACCAGATAGCTCCAGACAATCTCGTTCCTGTCAGTCAACTTCCCGTGGAACAGGCTTGCGAAGTAGCTCAGTATCTCCTCGCGGCTTTTTACTCCTACAGCCACCAGAGTTACCAAACCGCCCAACGCAGCGCCTCTGACCCATTCGTCGGCATTCGGGTTCTCGATGATGGATTGAATTCCGTCCAGATCACCGCCGCACACCGAGGCAAGAACAGCGCCGAAACTTTCAGCAATGCAGTCCCCGAAGAGCGACTCAAGAAGATCGCTTGGAAGCGATGCAATTTTGACCAGATGCGGATAGGCGCGGGTCTCGCGAAACTGCGCCAGCAGAAACATGGCATACAGGTGCGCCATGTATTCACCATCCGCGTCGAGGCCAGCCGCCAGTTCCGGGTCCGCGATCTCTTCGAGGACGAGGAGAAGCTCGGGAATGATTTCGTCTCTGCGGGCCACCGCCGCTTCGACCGCTTCACGCTCGAACTTCCCGTCAAACCATGCAAACTGCTCAATAATCTCGTCAATTTCCACTCGCGTTCTCAACTTTCCCAAGAATGATTGCCGCGTACACAATTCACGGACTTCACAGTGTTGCAACAGCAGCGATTCCATCGTCCTTTTAAGCCAGACGTGCTAGATTGCAATGATTTGTGCCCACACCGCCGGTTCGACGGGAAGGCCGAGTTTGCGATTCTCCGCGCGAATGCGCAAGGTCTGCTCTCCGGGGTAACGGAGCTTCGCACCTTCCTCAATGGGCCGGCAGTTATGCACCGAAGCCACAATGTCGTCGGCGATTTGTCTAGTTGCAGGGCCGTCGCCGAGGGCTGCGGGGTTGATGGCCAGGAAGACCTGCGAGATGCCAGCCTCAAGAAGCGGGTCAGTCGAAAGCTGGTGGGTTGCTTTGCCCACCGATGTCATGGCGGCGATCATGTCGAGCACGATAGAAAGCCCCGAACCCTTCCAGTAGCCGATTGGCAACGGGCGCAGCGACTGCTCGATGGCGGCGGGATCGCGCGTGAGTTTACCGTCCAGGTCAAAGCCTCCATCCAGCGGCAGCAACTCACCGCGCAGCTTGTAGCTTTCAAGCGCGCCGTAGGAGAACTGAGACATTGCCATGTCCAGCACGACATGGCCCTTCGCGCGGGGCACGGCAATGACCAGCGGATTATTGCCGATGCATGGCTCGGCTCCGCCCCACGCGGGCAGATTGGGCAGGGTGTTGGTCCAGCAAATGCCGATAAACCCTGCCTCGGCAGCTTGCCAGCCGTAAGCGCCGCCGCGCATCCAGTGATTGGTGTTGCCGAGACTCACGCATGCCACGCCGTGCTCCCGGCTCAAGGCCATGGCGCGGTTCATGCAGGCCTGCGCATTCAGATTGCCGGGGCCTTTGCACCCATCCCAGCGCTCCAGAGCGGCGAAACCGCCGAGCTGTTTGGGCTCAGCCTGGACATCGACGCAGCCATTGCGCACCATCGAGACGAAGCGGGGAAAGCGGTTGATGCCGTGCGTATAGACGCCGTCGCAAGTGGTCTCGGCGAAGAGCCTGGCACAGGCTTGCGCCCGGCCGGCAGAGAAGCCGAGCTTGCCGAGGACGCAGGCGAGGGTCTCTTGCACTTCTTCAAAGGAGATGCGGGTCATATGGATGTCCGAGCAAGGAATGCAGCCGTGCCGGCAGCTAACCCTTCAGCGTCACGGTAATCTTCCGCGCGTCGCCGCCGGCAGAGGTGATGGCTATCTCGCCCGTGGATTTCTTGCGGATGCTTTTAAACTTTTCGCCCCACTCAACCAGAACCAATGCGTCGGGAGTCAGCAACTCATCCAAGCCGAGCGTTTCAAGCTGGCGCTCGCCTTCCAGCCGATACACATCGAGATGAAAGAGCTTTACGGGCTTGCCGTCTTGGGAGCCATCGTACTCATGAATGAGGGTAAAGGTGGGGCTGGTGACCTCATCTGCCTCGGCGGCGTCGAGAGCCTGGGCAATGCCCTTGACCAGCGTCGTCTTGCCGGTGCCCAGGTCGCCGCACAGGATGAGCAACTGCGGGGGCGTGAGCAGAGCAGCCAGCTTGCGGCCGACCTCGATTGTGTCAGCGCCGCTTTGGGTGGTGAATTGGTGAATCCGGCCCTCGGCCTCTTGAATCTTGCCTGCGGCATTGCTCATCTGGCGCCCTCGCACTGGGCCGTGGCCGGTGACGACTTCGGCGGCAGCCCCTGCAACCAAACATACCCGGTCTGACCACAAGAGTGAAAGCGAAAAGCCCGAGAAAAATGCACGAGAGTGTCAGTAGCCAGTAATGTGTGCTGGTCGGCCTCTTGCACCGCCAGGTCCGCGGCCAGGCCGTGGAGGTAAACGGCCGCTTCGACTGCCAGCGCCGGTTCGGCGGGATACTGCGCCAGCAGCCCGGCCACCAGCCCGGTGAGCAGGTCGCCGCTGCCGCCTTTTGCCATGGCGGGATTGCCGGAAGTATTCACGGCCACGCTGCCGTCGGGGTGGGCGATGAGCGTGCGCGAGCCCTTGAGCACCAGCGTGACGCCCATGCGCTGGGCAAAGCTGCGTGCAACCTCAAGCCGGTGGGACTGCACCTCCGCTATGGGGATGTCTGCCAGCCGCGCCATTTCGCCCGGATGCGGCGTGAGGACCAGCGTGCGGCCTTTGGCGAGTTGCGGCAGAAGTTCTGGCTGGGTGGCCAGGATATTGAGGGCGTCGGCGTCGATGACGGCTGGGAGCTTGGTGCTGGAGAGCAAGCCTGTGGCGAACTTGATCGTATCCGGGCTTTGTCCCAGGCCGGGACCGATGGCCAGGACTGTTTTGCCGGCCATGAGCGCCGCCACAACCTCAGGGGCAAGGTTGCTTGCTGCGATCTGCCCGGACTGGGTTGCCGCGAGGGGAAAGGTCATCAGCTCCTGAGCGGCCGCCGCTACCAGCGGCAGCGCCGGGGCCGGAATCGCAGCCGTGACCAGGCCTGCGCCTGACCGCAGGGCTGCCAGAGATGCCATGGCCGGCGCACCCGTACGGCCACCTGCCGAGCCAAGCGCTCCGCCCACCACAAGGACGTGGCCGAAGCTGCCTTTGTTGGCGGAGGCTGCGCGCTGCGCCTGGGTGAGCGAGAGCGCCGAGCCGGCCCAATGCAGGTTGAGTTGGGAGACGATGGCGGCTTCGGGCGAGCCGATGGGCGCTACCACGACGGGCTGGTCCCAGCGCCGGGTCAACTGGCCAAAGACATGAGCCGGCCTGGGAGCGGTAAAGGTGATGACCGCATCGGAGGGAAAGACGGGACCGGCGACGGTGGCGCTGGTCTCATCGGCAGGCCAGCCGGAGGGCAGGTCGACGGAGAGTACGGGCGCGCGGCAGGGCTTGAGCCACTCCAGCGCCGCCAGGGCGAGGCCTTTGAGAGGCGGCTTGAAGCCAGTGCCGACGATGGCGTCGATGATCAGATCGGCGTCGAGCGCGCTGTTGTGGAGGGCAAGGTCTTCCGCCGTAGTGACTATGTGGATGAGACCGTGCGGCGGGCTGGCCAGTTCGAGCCAGGCCTGTGCTGCATCGCCGGCAAGGTCACTGGGCGCACCCAGCAGCAGGGTGGTCACGTCGAGGCCAGCGTCAGAAAGCAGGCGAGCGGCCATCATGCCGTCGCCGCCATTGTTGCCCCGGCCGCATAAGACCGTGACGCGGCGCGCGCGGGGAAACTGGGTTTGTGCGAATGCCGCCACGGCTGCCGAGGCGGCGCGCATCAGATCGAGCGATGGTATCCCAAAGCGCTCGGTGGTGGCGCGATCGCAGGCTTGCATCTCGGCTGCGGAGAGAATGTGCATTGCAACCATGGTAGAGCACGTGAGGGAACTGGTGTCCCAGAGGAATTAATCTGCAAGATTTTGAAAATAAATATAGGGGGTGGGGGGATTATTTATCTGGTAAACAGCGGAACAGAGATCAGAGAACAGAGAACGGAGATAGGAGAACAGGGGGCAGGGGTCAGAAAGGCTCCCGCGCGATCAACTGCTTCTATTGTGCAGGATCGGGAGGTAATTCTCTGCAAGGAGGGTTTGCAGAGTGCGGCGGTTTGTGCGGTTTCGGTGCGCTGATGCGGATGCAGTCTGCTTACGAAATTGCGCAGACGCGGAAGCGGGAAAAGTCGATTCGGGTGCAGCGGGTTCAGTGCGCGGCCTGAGATGAGGGGTTGAGGAATCCCCGGTGCCGGAAGCTGGATCTGGGGAACCCGACATTTGCGGTGGTTTGGAAAATGGGCGTCGAGGTTCGCGGTATCCCACCCTTTCCGCACAAAACGGGGAAAGGATGGGGCACCCGGCAGCGGCCTCCTCAGCAATTTCCTGTCAGTCTTTTGGGACCATCCACCTGCTCAAGCATGTCGATGCTCAAATGCGAGACTTGGAGTGCCGGCATCAATAGTAAATGCGGTTGCCGTGGTCGCGTATCTGTCCTTTTCTAAGGAGGTCTCCGAACGACGTTTCGGAAAAGACCCAAATGCTCAGAAAGTCCCTAATGGCGGTGAGCATCATGGGAGTGGGCTGCGCATTTTTTGCGAAGTGACGCCTATGAATCAGAACATTATGGACGAGTAGCTCGTGAGCGCAATTCAAGACATTGTAGATCGGTGATCCTTGTTTCATGAAATCAATCATTCCCCAAAACGTTGGGTGCATAGTTTTGGATGGGAAGATGTAGGAGTGGGCGTGCAAATGGGAAAGTCCTGCAATATCTGCCAGCTCCTTCACCGATTTTGGTGTCCAGTTCGTTTGCTTCCTTTGTTTGCATTGCGGACAGACCTCGCCTTTGTATTCCTTACGAGCATCAGTAGCTGCGTTCGCCAACCTCGTCCGTGCTGGCTCATCAAGTTCCGTTCCGATCTTCCCTTGACATACATCGATTACCTGCTTCCAATCAATACTCTGAAAGCCGATAAACTTTTCAACCTCACCGGGGTGCTCCGCCAAATACTTCATAGTTACTGTTCGCTCGTAAAGAGATCGAAGAAGTTTAGGCGCACCAGATCGGGAATTAGCGTGTATGAGTGTCAGGATGTCGTTGAGGTCTACAACGGAAGCAGCCATGAAGCCGCAAATTAGAAATCCAAGGTCATCGCCATCCCCCAAAGGCGTCCGCTTCAGCAAGTTTTGGATTAATGTAACCCAGTTCCACATCATTGATGGGAACTGGGGGTGAGATTCCAAGAACATACTCCAGTTCTTTGGTAAAACGTCTTGAGGGTCGTCAGGCATCTTCAGTCCTTATATTATGATCCCGGCTACGTTCGGTAAATGAAAAGATGGATATGTCGATCTTTCCCATGTCCGAAAGTCCGGATATGTGGCACCCAGCGCGCGAAACGTTGGGCATCCGGCAAGTTGTGTCACCAGTGTGCGCATGTGAGCACGGTCACAATGGTTCCAAGTCGTGATTTACAGCTTGAGGGCTGTGTGATAAGGTTCGGTCCGAAATGAGGAATCATGAGAATCGGTGGCCTAATTGTACGTAGCCTGTCACTCTGCCGCTCGCTGGCTCTGTGCACAGTCAGTTGTCTTTTGTTTTTCGGAACCCATGTGGCCTATTCGCAGTCAAGCCTTGAGAGTGACGTTGATAACGCCCGCATTATTGAAATGACTCATAAGGGCCTCGGGGATGATGTGATTATTGCCAGAATCAAGGCGAGCGCAACAAAGTTCAGCCTCTCGGATGACGATCTGGCAACCCTTAAGAAATCAGGGGTCTCCGATTCCGTTGTGGCGGCCATGATTCAGTCGACGCAACTGACGAGCCCTAAAGTCACGATAGACGGGAACCCCGTTGAGGTGCGCACAATTGGCGAGCAGAAGGTCGGCGGGCGGCTCGGGCACGCTGTTTCTTTCGGGATTATGTCCGTCAAAAACAAGGCATATCTGCAGGGGCAACACGCTTCGTTAATCGCCTCTCGGACGCCTGTGATCAATATTGAACTTCCAGCTAATGACAATATCGACAACTACATCATTGTCGAGATGGACGACAAAGGGGACCGGAGAGAAATCGAAATGGGCTCCGTTGGCGGAACCGTAGGGGAAAAGGTTGGCATACGAGCCGATAGAATCGTCCGCACTTCTGCAACTCCAGTTGGGGGACGCCGTTTCAAGGTTTCACCAGTAAAGGAATTGAAGAAGGGCGAGTACCTTTTGTACTCGGTTGGGTCGGCCGATTTTCCACACGGCGTTTATGGGCAGGGCTATGATTTCACAGTTCAGTAACTGGCGGCCATGAGAACAATGCGAGTCTGTTCTACAACCCATTTTGGGCTGATCGCGGTAGCAGCCCTGGTCGCTCTCATGCCAGTATTTGCCTGCTCTCAGACGGCGGAAAACCAGAAATCAGATACGGTTCTATTGGCTGACGGGATGCCAATCCATCTTGTCCTGATGGACGATCTGCAAGGGAAGAAGCTCCTGGTTAAGCAGGTAGTTCATTTCGAGGTGCGCGAGGATCTGATCGTGGATTCCAAGCTCATTGTCAGAACAGGCACCGAGGCAATCGGGCACATTGAAGCAGTGTCAAAGAGCGGTCTCTTGGGAAAATCAGGACGGCTGGTATTGCAGTTCGACTATGTGGGAACGGTCTCAGGTACGAAGATTATGTTGCGGGGTGGAGCAGGAGTTAGTGGCGGAAAGGGCGGTGCACTCACTGGCCTATCGGCTATGTGGTACGGTCCGAATGCAAACTTGCCTGTGGGAACCACAATTAATGCCTATGTCAGCCAGGATCAAAGGTTACCGGCCCCATAGCAACTTGTTGAAAAGCTAACTCGATCTGAGTTTTCGGTTCTCAGGGGCTAAAGCCCTCATTGATTTTGTCGTCTTTTCCGGGGGTTGAAACCCCCGGCTCCCTCCGCATCGCCCCCGCTCCATCCGCATTGAAGCCGCTCTCTTGTCTACATCAGCCGTCTGCGCACGAGGTCGAGGGCTTGCTGGGTGGCGAATTCGCGGATTCTGGTGCGGTCGCCTTTGAAGGTGCGCTCGATGGACTCGGTTTTGTGCGCGTCGGAGACGGCGATGTGGACCAGGCCTACGGGTTTCTCCGCGGTTGCGCCGGAGGGTCCGGCGATGCCGGTTACGCCTACTCCCAGGGTTGCGCCGGTGCGCAGGCGGATGCCTGTGGCGAGGGCGCATGCGACTTCTGCAGAGACGGCTCCATAGAGGCTGATGAGCTCAGGCGAGACACCGGCGAAGGTTTCTTTGAGGGCGTCAGCATAGACGACCGCTCCGCCGAGGAAAGAGCGCGAGCTGCCGGGGACGGAGGTGATGCGCTCGGCGATCATGCCGCCGGTGCAGCTTTCGGCTACGGCGAGGGTGGATTGGCGCAGGCCGAGGTAGTAGAGGACGATCTGCTCGAGAGATTCACCGTCAGAGGAGTAGAGCCAGTCTTCGAGAGCTTCTTCCATACGGCCGGCCAGCTCATCAACACGGGATTGGGCGCTGCTGGCGGTTGTTTTGGCGCAGAGCAGGGTGAGCTGAATGTCTCCTGCGTGGGCGAGGATGGTGGTTTCCACGTCGGAATAGGTGGTGTAGATGGGGGCGAGAAGCTTGTCGGCCTGGGACTCGGGGATCATGGCGGCGCGCAGGGTGCGCTTGGCGATGAAGCGCTTGGGCAGGGCGGCGCGCAGGCGGGGCAGGCACTCGGCGTCAAAGAGCGGGCGGCACTCGCTGGGCGGGCCGGGGACGAGCAGGACGATCTTGCGGTAGCCGCCGAATTGGGTGTCGAGCCACTGGCCGGGCGCGCTGCCGTTGGCGTTGGGCAGCAGGGTTGCGCCCTCGATGACGTCGGCTTGCTTGAGGTTGTTGTCGGGCATGGGCACGCGCCATGTGGCGGCGCGGGCATGAAGGGCGGCGAGCTGGTCGTTGTCGCGGTGGAGAGAGAGCGAGAGGGCCTCGGCGACAGCCTCGCGGGTGAGGTCGTCCTCAGTGGGGCCTAGTCCGCCCATGATGGCGATGACGTCTGTGCGGCCGAGGGCGGTGCGGATGGCGCCGACAAGGTCTTTGCGGCGGTCGCCGACGATGGTCTTGAAGGCGACGCTGACGCCAATCTCGTTGAACTTTTCAGTGAGATAGAGCGAGTTGGTGTCTTGACGCCAGGGGGTGAGCATCTCGGAGCCGACGGCGATGATTTCGGATTTCATGGAGGCAGTGAACAGTGAACAGTGGGCAGTGAACAGTGGACGGTGAACAGCTTACGGCTGCGATGCTATGGCGATTTTGGGGATGGAGAAGCCTGTAGCTAGAAGAGGCTCAGGCCTTCTACGCCCAAGTCCACATCATAAACGGCTTCTTGCGTCGCCAGGATGGTTGTGCCGAGCGGAGAAAACGCGACGCCGACCAAATTGGGACCGGCGACGGCGAGGGACGCTTCTCCCTCGGGCGTGACGCGCACCAAGCCGCGGCGGCCATGGAGGCAGGCGGCGAGGTAGACATCGCCCTCTTTAGAGAGCGCGAGGCCCTGGGGACGGCCGAGGCCGCGATACCAGGCGCGCGTGTCGCCGTTGGGCTCAATGGCCCAGATGGCGTCGTTGGAGGAGAGCGATGGAGCGGTGACGAAGAGCGTGCCGGCGGCGTTGACGGCCAGGTGATAGGCCGCGACGCTGGGCTCCAGCGTGGCGTGGACGAAGATTTGGCGCTGGGGATTGATTTTGAAGATGGTGCCGCTGCGGTCGCCGACGAAGAGATTGCCCTCGGCGTCGAAAGCTGCCCCGGTGGCCACGCCCATGCCTTCGACGTAGACGGTGGACTCGCCGGACGCGTCGATGCGGTAAACGTTGCCCTCAGCGCGGGAGGTGACGAAGAGGTCGCCGTCGGGGTTGAAGGCCAGGCCGGTGGCGTTGAGGATTCCGGTAACGAAGGGGGTTCCACGGCCGTCGGGGCTGATGCGCACAATGGAGACCGGGGTCATTTTGCCCCTGGTGCCGGAGATGGTGGCGTAGACCATGCCGGAGCGGCTGACGGCGGGGCTGGTGACGGGATGGAGGCCCTCAGAGAGCTGGCGGGCTACGCGGAGCGGCACGGGGTTGCTGGCGCCAAAGGGGTTGCGGACCTCAATGAGGCCGGTGGCAGCCTCACTGGGGACGCGGAGAGTGAGCCGGGTTGGGCGGCTCATAAGGACGTGTGCAGGCTGGCTGTCGACCAGGACGGCAGGCGGTCCAAAGCTGAGCGGGCCGAGATGGATGCCGGCGAGTTCGACTTCGCCAAGGGGCAGACATGCGGCGGGGTCGATCGAGTCGATACGCGGCTCGGGGAGGATTTCAGGGGCGGATTGGGGTGGGGTGCGGGCCATGGTCAGATCCAGATACGCAACAAGGATGCTACACCCAAAGCATACAGCCCGGCAGCCACATCGTCGAAGACGATGCCCCAGCCTTCGGGCAGGCTCTCAAGCTGGCGGACGGGAAAGGGCTTGGTGATGTCGAAGAGGCGGAAGAGGACGAGAGCGATGAGGGCGTGGCGGAGATCAAAGGGGCTGAAGAGGAGGGCGATGGCCTGGCCGGCGACTTCGTCGATGACGACAAACTGAGGATCTTTGCGGCCGGATTCGCGGGCGACGATGGTGGCGGCGGGGACGCCGAGGAGCAGGGTGATGGCAATGGCGATGAGGAGGGCGACGAGGAGTGCGTGCGGTGAGGGGTGGGCAAACCAGGCGTAGGCGGCCCAGAGGAGGACGGTGGCTACAGAGCCCCAGGTGCCGGGGCCGGGCTTGCCAAAGCCCGCGCCGAAGAAGGTGGCGATGGTCCAGGCCCAGTACTTCGTACCGTTCTCGTTTTGGACGGGAGCGGTGGAAGGGTCATTCGTCATCGGAGTCGCCGTTCTTGGAGTGGCCGCCGCTTAGGCCGCCGAGGTCTTCGAGGACTTCTGGGTCGAGGATGGGAGAGCTGATTTTGTAGACGCCCATGGCCCACTTGCCGAGGTCGATCTTGCGGCAGCGGTCACTGCAAAAGGGGAAGTCCTCGTCGTTGAAGCGGACCAACATGCCGCAGGTAGGGCAGCGGAGAACCTTGGCGGATTTTTTCTTGGCGGGCATGGTTAGGTTGCTGCCTGCGGGCAGCGGTCAATAAATATGGTACAGGGTGGGGCGGGAGATGCGGGAGTGGGCTTGCTGGAGTTTCTCTGGAGACACTTCCGCCGCGCGCGCCGGGAGGGTCAGGGGTTAGTCATGCAGAACATGGAAAGAAACCGGGACAAAATCCTTCAAGAAGACGGCGCAGTCCAATTGTTTCCGGTGCTTGAATGCCTGCCAGGAAGCTCATGAGCTTCGATCGAGAAGCCTTGCGGGCTCCATCATCTCTTGCGAATTGTGGCAAGCTAGCAACTGATTAGGGATCGTTAGCTACTCTTGCGGCACAATCCAGGAACGAGATTTCGATCTCAGAAGCGGACCTGTGCTGGATCGCACAGTGATAGCAAGCTGAGCCGTTTCGCTTTGCAATTTCCTGTAAACTGGCGGCAAAACGGGTCATGTACAATTGTGTCTGCGCATGGAGATCGTCCTCAACCTCGTCTGGGTGTTGCTGGCAGCCGTTATTGTACGGCTGTGGCTGCGTTATGCCCCGAGCAAAGGCGCAAGCCGGTTGACGCAGGTCGCCGCGCTGGCGATGCTCATCGTGATCTTATTCCCCGTGATCTCGGTGACCGACGATCTGCAGAGTACACAGAACCCGGCCGAACTCGATTGCTGCGCACGCCGCAGCCACGCGGTTTCCTGCTCTCACTCCATCTATCCCATGGTCGCGGTGCTGCCTCAGCCGGTTTTTGCTGAGCCGTCGTTCGGATTTTTGCGCTTTGTCGCGTCCTCCAGTTTCCCCGTCCCAACCGTGGACAACCCCGCCCTGGCCCCCATCCAGAATCGCCCTCCGCCGACTGCCTGATCTTTCGCTTCCTTTTCATTCGACAATTTGAGTCTTATTCCTTCCTGCAATCGCCGTGCAAACCACGGCGAAAGGGTTGTGTATGAAGCGAGTTCTTCCATCTCGGTCTGCTCCGGCAGTAGCGGCGTTCTTCGTAATGATTCCCGCCTTGCTTACGGCACAACAGAGCCTTACCTGGGATCAAGTAAAGGCTAGATTTGAGGCAGCCAACCCCGCTCTCAAGGCCGATGCGCTGGGCGTGGACGAAATGAAGGCCGCCGAGGTTACGGCGTTTTTGCGCCCCAACCCTGGTATTGGCCTATCGAGCGACGGATTGCAAATCGCTCCTCACACGACTCCAGGTTTAGGCACTCATTGGCTGCCGCTGACCGGCGATCAGCTTGTACCGAGCATCAACTACCTGCACGAACGCGAACACAAGCGCGAACTTCGATTGCAAAGCGCCAAAGAGGGCACACAGATCGCCGGATCGCAGCACGAGGATCTGGAACGCAATCTCCTCTTCGATCTGCGCTCGCAGTTCGTCCAGACGCTTCAGGCTAAGGCTGTCCTTGAACTTGCCAAAGCCGACCTGGCCTACTACGACAAGATCATCGAGATCAGCCGCAGCCGGTACAAAGACGGCGATATCGCCCAGATTGACCTGGACCGGATCGTGCTGTTGCGCGTGCAATACGAAGCTGAGATTCAAACGGCCATCGTCAATCTGCGCACTTCCAAGATTCAACTCTTGCAACTGCTCGACGACAGCACGCCGGTGGAGCAATTCGATGTGACTGGCCCATTCGACTTCAACGACGATCTGAAGCCGCTCGAAGAGTTCCGCAAGATTGCGCTCGACGAGAGACCTGATCTGCGCGCGGCGCTTGAGTCGATTGAGCAGGCCCAGACCAACCACAAGCTGGCCATTTCCAACGGTTCGGCCGATCCGACATTCAGCACCTGGTACTCCTACAACCCCGCCTTCAACAACCCATTTGGCCGCTACACGCTGGGCGCCAGCGTCAGTGTTCCTCTGCGCATCTTCGACCGCAACCAGGGCGAAAAGCAGCGCACGCTGATCGATATCGACCGCAACAAAGAATTGACCGAAGGCGCGCGAGCCCAGGTTTTCAGCGACGTTGACTCGGCTTATGCACAGGTGGAAAGCAGCATCACTCTCCTCAAGCCTTACAAGGCCGAGTATCGGGGTCTGGCCACGCACGTTCGTGACACCGTGACTTATTCCTACAATCAAGGCGGCGCTTCGCTGATGGACTTCCTGAACGCGCAGAGCGACTACCGGGCCGTGCAACTGGCCTACCTGCAACTGATCGGCTCTTATTTGACCGCCGCCGGGCAATTGAATCTGGCAGTAGGACGCGAGGTAATTCAATGAGATCATCTTCCCGCATGAGTTATTCCCCTTGGGTTGCGCGGACTCTCGCGCTGGTTACAGTTTTTGGCATCGCTCTCTCTGGCTGCAAATCAAAAGATGCGGGCAGCGGCGCGCCGCCTGCGACACAGATCATTCAAGTGGCCGATATGAATCTGCTCACCATCGACGCCAAGGATGTCGATAAGTTTCCGCTGGCGACAGCCACACAGATTGAGTCCGCTGCTGAGTTGACGGCTACTGGCGCGGTCTTCCCCGACATCAATCGCGAGGTGCCTGTTATCTCGCTGGCCAATGGCCGCGTGGTCGATATCAAGACCCGCCTCGACGATAACGTAAGGAAAGGCCAACTGCTGCTGAAGGTGCAAAGTCCGGATATCACCAACGCCTTCAACGCCTATCTCAAGGCAGCCAACGATGGGCAGCTTGCACACAGGGCTTATTTGCGAGCAGACGATCTGTTGAAGCACGGCGCGATCTCACAGGCCCAGTTTGAGCAGGCCGAGGATACAGACAAGAATGCACAGGCAGACCTGACCGCAGCCGAAGAGCAATTGCAGACACTGGGAGTGGATAAAAATCATCCTAGCAATATCGTCGATGTTTACGCGCCGATCAGCGGCGTCATCGTGGCACAAAATGTCACTAATGCAAGCGCCGCGGGTGTGAGTCTTTCCGGCTCGGCGACGGCCTTCACCATCGCCGATCTCTCTACGGTCTGGATTGTCTGCGATGTGTATGAAAACGATATTGCAAAACTGCAACCTGGTCAGGAAGCACGGATCAAGTTCAACGCATTCCCCGACCGCACGGTTACAGGCCGCATCAGCGACATCGGTCCCATCCTCGATCCATCGCTGCGCACGGCAAAGGTCCGTATTGAGGTCGCCAACCCCGGCTTTCTGAAGCTGGGCATGTTTGCCACAGCCACTTTCACGAGCCGCGCCAAAGAGATTCACCCGGTGGTTCCCGCGGAGGCCGTTCTTCACTTACATGATCGCGATTGGATCTATGAGCCGGCGGGAGGCAACCAGTTCAAGCGCATCGAGGTACACACTGGCCGCATGATCGATGGCAACCGCCAGGAGATTCTTTCCGGCATTCAGCCCGGTCAGCAGGTCGTGAGCAATGCTCTTCTTCTTGAAACTGCGGGGAACCAGTAAATGATTCGCGCACTCGTCGATTTCGCGCTCAAGAACCGCTGGATGATCATCGGGGGACTTGTTGTCCTCACCGCCTGGGGCATTATTTCGTTCCGCAACTTGCCCATCGAGGCCTACCCGGATGTGGCCAACAACTACGTGCAGATTATTACTCAATGGCCGGGGCGCAGTGCGGAGGAGATTGAGCGTCAGGTCACCGTACCGGTCGAGATTCAGATGGCCGGCATTCCTCACCTTACGCATCTGCGCTCAACGACGCTGGCTGGCCTGTCGAGCCTGATGCTGATCTTCGACGATGACTCCACCAGCGACATCAATCGCGAGCACGTTCTGGAACGGCTTAGCCAGGTCAATTTGCCCGCCAATCTGGTTCCGCAGATGGGTACTGATTGGAGCCCCGTCGGCCAAATCTACTGGTATACGCTCGAAAGCACAAACCCCTCGTATGACGTGATGGAGAAGAAATCGCTCGAAGACTGGACGCTGGAGAAGTCTTTCAAGAGCGTCGAGGGTGTGGTGGATGTATCGAGTTTCGGCGGACCCACCAAGGAATACCAAATCCGGCTCGATCCGGAAAAGCTCGTGGCCTATGGATTAAGCATCTCTCAGGTCGAGCAGCAGATTGCCGCCAACAACACCAACGGGGGCGGCAGTTTTATTGAGCAGGGCGCGCAGCAGATCAACGTGCAGTCAGCAGGCCTGTTCAGAAGCGTGCAGGACATTGAGAACACCGTTGTCAAGACGCAGAATGGCGCGGCCATCAAGATCAAAGACATCGCCACCGTTGCGCAAGGCCCCAAGATCCGACTCGGACAGATCGGCAAATCTTCAAAGCCCTACGCTCTGAGGGACGGCAAGAAGGTCTATGAAGATGGCAAGATTGTTGACAATCCCGATACGGTTGAAGGGATCGTTCTGTTGCAGAAGGGCGACGATTCCGACCCTGTCCTCGAAGGCATACACAATGAAGTCGAAAAGCTGAATGGCACGAAGGACCACCCCGGCATCCTGCCCAAGGGCGTAAAGATTGTGCCCTTCCTCGACCGCTCCGATCTGGTCTCCTACACAGTGGAGACCGTCGAGCACAACCTTACCGAGGGAATGATTCTGGTTGTGATTGTTCTTTTTCTTTTTCTCGGGAATGCGCGCGGCGCCATCATTGTTGCGCTCACCATTCCTGTTGCACTTCTTTTCGCAGCGATCTGTCTCAACCTCAGTCACATTCCTGCCAATCTGCTTTCTCTGGGCGCTCTGGATTTCGGAATGGTAGTTGACGGCTCCGTGGTGATGATCGAAAACATGGTGCGTCACCTCAACATCAAGGGCGATACACGACCGACAATGCAGAAGATTGGCAATGCGGCTCACGAGGTGCTGCGCCCAGTCTTCTTCGCTCGCGGCATCATCATCACCGCGTATCTGCCCATCTTTACGCTGCAAGCTGTGGAGGGACGGCTCTTCAAGCCGATGGCCTGGACTGTTACCTTTGCTCTGATCGGCGCGCTGCTCTTTGCCATCCTTGTCGCTCCGGTGCTTGCCAGCCTCTTCTTCCACAAAGATGCCAACGAGTGGGAGAATCCGCTTCTGCTCTGGCTAACGCAGCATTACCGTACCGCTGTCCGCGCCGCCATTGAATACCGCCGCACCACACTCGGCATCGCCACCGCTCTCTTCGCCATTGCTGTCTATCTCACGCTGGGCGGACCCATCGGATCGGAGTTTCTGCCGCACCTCGATGAAGGCTCCATTTGGGTGCGCGGCACGCTGCCTCCGAGCGAAGGCCCCACCGCCAGCATCGACTTTACCAACAAGGCACGGCTGGTGATGGCATCGTTCCCTGAAGTGACCCAGGTTGTGAGCCAGACCGGACGCCCCGATGACGGAACGGACACGGCCGGATTTTTCAACACGGAGTACTTTGTCGATCTGAAGCCCAAGAAGCAATGGCGGCCCGTTTTTCATCAGGACAAGGAAGCACTGATCGCCGCCATGGATGCAGAGCTGTCGAAATTTCCCGGCGTGATCTGGAACTACTCTCAGCCTATCTCCGACAACATGGAAGAGGCCGTCAGCGGCGTAAAGGGAGAGCTGGCCGTGAAGCTTTACGGCGACGATCTGCGCACTCTTGAACATGAAGCCGAGAAGATTCAGGCGCAGATGGCCTCGGTTCCCGGAGTTGGCGATCTGGGCATCTTCCGCATTGTGGGTCAGCCCAACCTGAACCTGCAAGTAGACCGCGCCGCCGCCGCACGCTGGGGCATCAACGTCGCCGACATTCAGGACGCCGTGCAGACCGCAGTCGGCGCCAACGCCATCACACAAGTGCAGCAAGGCGAAGCCCGCTTCGATGTAACATTGCGCTATCAGCAGCAATTCCGCGACACTCGCGAGGCGATCCAGAATGTGCGGCTGCTTGCGCCGTCTGGCGAGCGCGTGTCACTCGCGCAATTGACCAGGGTCTCCACCGATGACGGCGCTGAACAGATCAACCGCGAAGGCGGCCAGCGCTACATCGCTATCAAATATTCCGTGCGGGGACGCGACCTGGGCTCCACTGTCGAAGAGGCCATTGCCAAGGTCAACAAGAATGTGGCTCTGCCAGCTGGTTATCACATCGAGTGGGCCGGCGAATACGAGAGCCAGAAGCGCGCCGACAAGCGCATGGCCATCGTCGTCCCCATCACGGTGCTGGCCATCTTCATGATCCTCTATACCATGTTCCGCTCTTATAAATGGGCGCTGCTGATCCTGATCAGCGTGATCATGGCTTCCATCGGCGGCCCGCTTGCGCTCTTCCTCACGCACACCAACTTTTCCGTGTCGTCGGCGGTTGGGTTCCTCGCGCTCTTTGGCGTCTCGGTGCAGACAGGAGTGATCATGATCGAGTTCATCAACCAGCTCCGCGCGCGCAGCATGGGCACAAAGGTCTCCTATGAAGAGCACATCATCGAGGCAGCCGTCGATGGCGCAGTGCTGCGCCTGCGGCCCATTATGATGACGATGCTCGTGGCTACGCTGGGATTGCTGCCTGCGGCCTTCTCTCATGCCATTGGCTCGGACTCGCAGCGTCCATTCGCGATCGTTATTGTCGGCGGCCTGCTCGCCAATCTGATTATCGGCATCTTCCTACTGCCCACGTTGTATGTGTGGATGGCGCGCGAGAACGACATTCTTCCGGCCGTTGAATCCGCCGAAGACTACTAAGCTGCGGGCCTCGACTAGAGGATCATGACAACCGCACGGCACTTGACCATCGCGCAGTTATCATGAGGACTGAAGGACCGGCTGGGAGGAGACGTGAGAACACAGCATGTATTGAGAGAGAGTCGAGCACAGTTCTGCCGCATTGTTGCAGTTGCCGCGCTCGCGGCCTTTGTCTGTGCGTGTGCTTGCCAGGCGCAAACCACATTGACCGTCTCCGCCGCAGCCAGCCTGAAGGACGCGCTGGTTGAGGCCGAAGCTGCCTACAAGCAGAGCAGCACTGACGTTGCTTTTACCAATAACTTTGGGTCTTCCGGAACCCTGGCGGCGCAGATTGACCAGGGCGCTCCGGTGGATATCTTCATCTCAGCTGCGGTGAAGCCGATGGATGATCTGCAGGCCAACGGCTTGCTTGTATCGGGCACTCGCCACAATTTGCTGCGTAACACGCTGGTCCTGATCGCTCCGTTAGACTCCAAACTTCGGGACTTTCAAGGGCTCACGGGCAGTTTTGTGCGTGTCATTGCTCTGGGCGATCCGGCGAGCGTTCCGGCGGGCCAGTACGGAAAACAGACTCTCGTGGCGCTTCATCTTTTTGACGCACTTAGTGCGAAGTTTGTATTGGCGAAGGATGTTCGCCAGGTTCTTACCTATGTTGAAACCGGCAATGCCGATGCGGGTCTTGTCTATGCCACCGATGCGCGCAGTTCGGGAAAAGTTCGTATCGTGGAAGCGGCATCGGATGCAACGCACGATCCGATTATTTACCCCGTCTCGGTGATCAAAGGAAGCCGCAATGAGAAGGCCGCGCAGAGGTTCATCGAGTATCTTGGCACTCCAGCGGCAGCGGCGATCTTTATCAAGAACGGGTTTACAATAGCAGCACCGTGACGCTGACGATCGACCCATCGCCGCTGCTTATCTCGCTAGCCACAACCTGCGCGGCCACTGTCGCTACGTTCTTTCTTGGATTGCTGGCGGCATGGCAGTTATATCGGATGCAAGGCCGGCGCGTCCAGAGTTTGAAAGCGTGGATCGACGGGATTCTGACGCTACCTCTCGTGCTTCCACCCACCGTCGTCGGATTTATTCTGCTGCTCCTTCTCGGGCGGCGAAGCTTTATCGGTCACGCGCTCGAACAGATCGGCATCACAATCGTCTTCTCATGGCCAGCGACAGTGATTGCTGCAACGGTGGTTGCGTTTCCGCTCATGTACAGGACTACGCTCGGCGCCTTTGAGCAGGTGAATCCTAATCTATTGGATGCGGCTCGCACACTTGGCGCCTCGGAGCGCATGGTCTTCCGCCGAGTTCTTCTTCCACTGGCCGCGCCCGGAGTACTTGCAGGAACGGTGCTTGCATTTGCCCGCGCGCTGGGTGAGTTTGGCGCGACGCTCATGCTGGCAGGCAACATTCCTGGGCGTACGCAGACCATGCCCATTGCCATCTTCTCCGCAGTGGAAGGCGGTGAGAGGAGCGTTGCATTTATATGGGTGGGACTGATCGTCCTGTTGTCATTGGCAATGATTCGACTGCTCAACTGGAAAATTGGCATGCGGAGGCCCGCGCGAAAGCAAAGAACTCCGCAATTGACTTCAGAAATTGCGCCTTCCGTTGCACAGTTGCAAAGCACGGAGGGAATCCGAGCTTCGGGCACACTCGCAGTGAGAATTGAAAGGGCTTTGGAACACTTCAATCTGAAAGTGGAGTTAGACGCAGGCAAAGGCGCAGTTGGCTTGCTGGGAGCCTCGGGTGCGGGAAAATCCATGACGCTGCGCATGATCGCCGGCATCGTCACACCGGATCGCGGAAGCATTGTTCTCAATCATCGGATTCTTTTCGACAGTGCTGCGAGGAAGAACGTGCCTGCCGCGCTGCGGAAGATTGGCGTTGTGTTTCAGGACTATGCTTTGTTCCCAAAGATGACGGTGGCTGAGAATGTAGGCTTCGGCTTGAGCGCGCTTCCGGCGAATGAGCGGCAGGTGCGTGTGCAGAGACAGCTCGAACGAATGCATATCACGGAGCTGGCGGATCGCTTTCCGTCAGAGATTTCAGGCGGACAGAGGCAGCGCGTGGCGATTGCCCGGTGTATGGCCATTGAGCCGGAGGCGCTGCTTTTTGACGAGCCCTTTGCCGCGCTCGATCCGCATCTGCGCCGCCAGATGGAAGAACAGTTGCGCGAGACACTGGCCGGGTATGCAGGCGCCGTCATCTTTGTAACGCACGATATGGAGGAGGCGTTTCGCTTCTGCACGGATCTGCTGGTGCTGGACAGTGGACAAGTGATTGCCAGCGGGCCGAAGGATCAGCTCTTTGAACGGCCGCGGACCGTGGCCGCCGCGCGCTTGACCGGATGCAAGAATGTTGTTCCTGCTCGCCGCATCGAGTCGCATCAAATCGCCGTGGATGCGTGGCACTGCCACTTGAGGACAGCAGAACAGGTTCCTGAGACGCTCACTCATCTTGGCTTTCGTTCGCACCAGATTAGTTTTGACGGGGCAGATGAAGCGACCAATACTTTTCCATGTTGGCTGATTGGAACCAGCGAAGCGCCGCACGAAATGACACTCTATTTGCGTCTGCACGCTGCCCCTCAAGCGGGCGATGCAGCCCATTTGCAAGCGGATGTATCCAAAGATATTTGGCGCGGATTGAGCGCTCAGCCTCAGCCATGGAGAGTGACTCTTGATCCAGAGCGGCTGCTCTTGCTGGAAGGATAAATGCCGCGCTTAGCTTCAAAGTAGCCCAAGATCAACGACCCAGGGCCTTAGGGAACCTCTGAAGAACTCCCCGCGTCGTCTGTTTATTGGGTAGAGTTATAGATAGGGCAGGAGGGGCGGGATGCGGCAGCAGACATTGGCTATGCAGAGCGGTTTTGAGAAGTTTGCGCGTAAGTCGCGGCGCGAGTTGTTTCTGGATGAGATGGATAAGATCGTTCCTTGGGGCGGCTTGGTTGCCCTTGTCGAGCCGCATTATCCGAAGGGCGACAACGGCCGTCCGCCGGTTGGTTTGGAACGGATGTTGCGCCTCTATTTTCTTCAGCAGTGGTTCAACCTGTCCGACCCCGGTTTGGAGGATGCGCTGTATGAGTCGGCTGCGCTACGGCGTTTCGCCGGCATCGATCTGGGCCGCGAGGCCGCACCCGATGAGACGACAATCTGCAACTTTCGCCACTTGCTGGAGAGGCATGATATGGGCCGTTCGATGTTGCAAATGGTGAACGAGTATCTGGCCGCCTGCGGAGTCAAGATAGCGACTGGAACCATTGTGGACGCGACGATTGTTCATGCGCCGAGCTCGACCAAGAACGCAGAAGGACAGCGCGATCCGGAGATGCACCAGGTGAAGAAAGGCAACCAGTGGTACTTCGGCATGAAGGCGCACATTGGCGTGGATAGCAAGGCGGGCATTGTGCATACGGCGGTGGCGACGGCCGCCAATACATCTGACTCTGCGGTGCTGCCAGAGCTACTGCATGGCAAGGAACAGAAGGTGTGGGGCGACGCGGCCTATCAGGGCCAGGGCGAGAAGATTCGCCGCAAGGCGCCCCATGCGCAAGACATGACCTCGCGCCGGACAAGATACAAGCATTTTGTGGATGAGTTACAACGGCGCAAGAATCGAGTTAAAGCGCAAGTAAGATCGAAGGTAGAGCATGTGTTCCGAGTGATGAAGCGCCAGTTTGGATTCGACCGGGTACGCTATCGCGGGCTGGGCAAGAACACCAATCGGATGTTCGCCTGCTTTGCGCTGGTGAACCTCTACATCACGCGCAAACGGCTGGCCCCCCTGGGGGCGTAGTGTGTCTGCCGTGCCCTCAAACAGGGCGCGGCAGAGAAAATAAACCAAAATCCACCGGATTTCTGGCCTTGTGAGCGGAAACCTTCCAAATCACCGAAGCTGTCAGATGAAGCCGGGGTTAAATCAGAGGTTCCCTAGAAGGACAAATTCGTTACTCAAAAAATGTGGGGCACTCGATTTTGGATGCGGAAGAGGCGAGCATGGAAGAGAATCTGTCTTTGAAGACGCAGGTTACATGCCGCATGTGGCCGTAGACTCACTTCGCGCCGAAGAGGCGGCGAATTCCTCGATTTTGCTATCGTGTCCACGCCTCAGGTCTCCAAAACGGATAACCGCCGGAGAGTCGGGCAGCCCCGAGGAGGAAGACCACACCGAAGACGAGAACCCCGGGGGCGACCGTCCAACGCCCTCCCGCAATGTCCATGGAGAAGTCGAGCAACTGAATGAGTCCAACGAGCGCCATCATGTTGCCGAGCGCTCGCCTTGCTCCCATCAACAAAAGGGCGACGAGCATGAGCACGAGAGCCAGATTGCGCGCGGCCATATATCCCGCATAGATGCGCACCGCTCCATTGATCTCGTCATGAGGAGACACAAGCATGGCTGGATGAGTGAGCGCGATGATTGCTCCCATGGCAGTGAGAGCGGCACCCAGAATCACAATCAGGTGCAGCCACCAGGGGATGGCTTGGCTTGTTGAAGCATTCGGTTTTGCCGTCGAATCGTGTTCTCTGTTCGACTCAGCCATGACGCCCCTCCGGCAGCACCGCGAAACGTCAAGCGCTGGTTGAAGTCGATACGGGAGTGCCTGCCCGAAAGTTCCTTAGGCCTTCATTCCATGCGCATTCACGCTTTGTAATTTCTGCTGGGCTTGCTCGCAAGAGAAACGGCTTGTATCATGCTCCCGAAACAGCGTGTGTTACTCCGCGCCAAAGATGCGGCGGAAGAATTTTCCTACACTCGAAAAGAATCCTGGCTTCTTTTTGGCGGCAGGCGGAGTTGATGCGGAGCTGGTGGGCGGGGCAGCTGACGGCTGAGCGACCTGAGGTGCGTTATCGGTGCTTTTGTAAACCAGAGGCTCTACCTGCGGCGCTGTGGCGGGATTTTGGCTTGGCACGGCAGGAGCCGGCTTGGCCAATGGCGCGAGACCCTCGCTCTGCGCCAGTGGAAACTCGTTGCTTTGAGCGGCGACGGGCGGCGGGCAGCCGCAGGGCTCTTTTTCCTGGTCCACCACTTCCTGCAAGCTGCCGTGCTGGAACATTACGCGCTGACCGGGCTGTACGCGATAGACGCCGCCGTCGAAGACACTGGTGACCAGCACGTATGGGGCATTAACACCAGCGTTATCCACACAAGTGTCGCCATGCTGGCCGAGGCGGACCTTGACCTCGGCCGCGCCGGGACCGCCGATGAGGATGCGGAAGTCCGGGGTGACCAGGATGTCGGAGTTGCGGCCGGTGGCGAAGCTGGCCTCGATGGCACCGTGATCCATGGCCATCAGCAGGCCGGGCACTTCGCCTGCTGGAACGCTGGAGTCGGCGGCCAGCTTCACCGTTGTGGAGGCGCAGACGCGCAAGACACCGCGATGGGGCAGAATGACCTCGGTGGTTTGGCTGCCAGAAGTAATAGCGCCGCTGGCGGCGATGATGGCTTTGCCGGAGGTGACTTCGAGGGCGCCAGTGACGGTGGCGGCCTGGCTGGGGTTCTTGCCGTCGAGCGGGACAATGGCGATGGGGCCGGATTCGACCGCGGGAGTGGGGATAGGCGCAGAATTCTGGGCCCAAAGCACAGGCGTGGCGGCGAGAGCTGCCATGACGGAAAGAATTCCAGCCCAGCCGAACCACCGCATCGCGGTCACATCCCCAGGAAGTTGCGGATCATCTGGTGTCCGCCTTGGGTTAAGACGCTCTCGGGGTGGAACTGGACGCCCTCAATGGGCAGAGTGCGGTGGCGCAGGCCCATGATGACCGAGCCGTCGCCATTGGGCGACGCCGTGCGGGCGGTGACTATTAGATCGGCGGGGAGCGAGTCTTCGGCAACAATTAGCGAGTGGTAGCGAGTGCAGGTGAGCGGCGTAGGCAGTCCGGCAAAGATTCCTTTGCCGTCATGCTCCACCGGGCTGGTCTTGCCATGCATCAGCTGCTGCGCGCGCACCACCTGGCCTCCAAAGGCCTCTCCAATGGCCTGGTGGCCCAGGCAGACGCCAAGAATGGGCGCTTTACCGGCCATGTGGCGGATGAGCGGGACCAAGATGCCTGCCTCGTGCGGAGTGCAGGGGCCGGGCGAGAGCAGAATGCGGTCGGGGTGCAGCGCCTCGACCTGCTCCACTGTGAGCTCGTCGTTGCGACGGACCTCGACCTCGGCCCCCAGTTCTCCCAGGTATTGGACAAGGTTGTAGGTGAACGAATCGTAGTTGTCGAGGACAAAAACCATGGTGAAGTCCAGTGTAGCGCGCCACCTGCGGTGGGGCCAGCCGCTCGCTATTCGCTCGCAAGGGTTCCTGGTCTTTCAGCCACCGGCGGCTCCTGCCCCTTGGGAAACAGAATGCCGGTTGCGCGTCACGCGCCAATCTGCAAAACTGACCCTTCAAGCATTGGATGTGAGCTACGATGGTTCTTCATTTTCTGATCCAAGGCCGCGTGCAGGGGGTGGGCTTCCGGTGGTTTGTTCATCGCGAGGCCAGTGAGCTCGACCTGCGCGGCTGGGTGCGCAACACCGAGGACGGCGAGGTTGAGGTGGTAGCTTCCGGCACAGCAGAAGACTTGGCCGAGCTGCGAGCCAGCCTGCGCCGCGGGCCGCGCGGCAGCCGAGTGGACCACCTGATGGAACACTTTCTGGATGAGAGCGAGGCTGAGGGGTTGAGCTCGTTCCGGATCGAGGGGGCGTGGTAGAGGCAGGGACTGGGGACCAGGGACTAGGGACTAAGGGGGCAGGGAATAGACTCTGGCGCTTTCTCCGGACCTTTATAATCTGTAAAGAAGCGCATTTGCCAACCTAGACTAAGGAATACACACAACCATGCCCGAAAAAATAAAGCCGATCGACATTGAAGCCCTGAAGGCGCTGGTGCGCACGGTGCCGGAATTTCCCAAGCCGGGGATTCTGTTCTATGACATCACCACGCTGCTGAAGGACAAGACAGGCTTTGCGCAGATGATCGATGCTTTGGCGGCGCACTATATCTCTCGCAAGATCGACCTGGTGCTGGGTATCGAGGCGCGGGGATTCATCTTTGGGCCTGCTCTGGCCTACCGGCTGAACGCGGGCTTTGTTCCGGTGCGCAAGCCGCGCAAGCTGCCCGCTCCCGTGGCTCGTGTGACCTATGACCTGGAGTACGGCTCCGATGCGCTGGAGATTCACCTGGACGCCATTCTGCCGGGGCAGCGCGTGGTTCTGGTGGACGACCTGCTGGCTACCGGAGGCACCATGGAGGCCACCATCAAGCTGGTTAAGCAGTTGGGCGGGGAGATCGCCGGGTTGGCCTTTGCTGTTGAACTGGACTTCTTGAAGGGCCGCAACCGCTTCCCGGAGTACGACGTCTTCAGCCTGCTGCACTACGACGAATAGAGGCGCTCGCGTTCATTTCTGTCGGGTAGGCTAACACTGATTCAGGATGCTTCTTCCGGGACGGGTTCCGCCTCGCTTGCCGGCGGCTCGCCTTCCGCACTCTCCTCCACGGTCGAATCCTGAAACATCTGGGCATCGGCAAAGCGGTAGCCCACGTACACATCGGTCAGCAGGTAGAGGGGATTGGAGGGGTCGTCTTCAATCTTCTTGCGCAACTGGCGGACGAAGGTGCGCAGGTATTCAACCTCTTCGCGGGAGTCGGCCCCCCACACCGCAGTCAGCAGCCGGGCGTAAGTAATCACCCGGCCGGCGCGGCTCATCAGGCAGTGCAGGATGTCGAATTCCTTGCGGGTCAGATGGACGGCTTCGCCGCGCTTGATCACGCTCCGCTTGACCGGATCAAGGCGAATCTCCCCGATCTCGATGGGGGAGTCTTCGGCGCGTGCCGGCGCCTTCACGCGACGGACCGCTGCGCGGATGCGGGCGATCAGTTCCCGCGTGCTGAACGGCTTGGTGACATAATCGTCCGCGCCCAGATCGAGCGCCTGCACCTTGTCCTCTTCCTGATCGCGGACCGTCAGCATCAGGATCGGCAGCCTGGGAGCAAAGGCGCGAATGCGGCGCAGCGTCTCAATACCGCCGATTCCGGGCATATTCACATCCAGCAAAACGGCATCGTAGACCACGGCGCGGAGCATCTGCAGCGCCTCTTCGCCGCGAGAGGCTTCCGCCACCAGAAAGCCAAGTTCAACCAGCGGAGGCCGCAGCGCCCTGCGGATGGCCGTTTCGTCGTCGACCACAAGAATTCGAAGCACTACCTGATTCATCAAGAACACTCCTTCTGCGCTGAGGCTGGGATTGCCGCAAAAAATGTAGTTCCCTCGATCTCATTGCTGGTGACCCAGACATAACCGCCATGAATCAAAGCCACTCGTTTTGCCACCGAAAGGCCGATTCCGGTTCCGGGAGCCCGATTCGAGTAGGTCGAAGAACGATAGTAACGGTCAAAGATGCGCTCCCGGTCCGCCATGGGGATGGCTGGACCGAAGCTATGCACGGAAAAGATGGTCTCCGCGTTGGCATGGACGACGCGAATGGTAATGGTGGTGCCGAAGATCGAGTACTTGCAGGCGTTGTCGATATATTGCGTCAACAGCATGACCATCAATTGGCGGTCGCAGCAGACAACCAGGTTATCGTCCTTGAGATCGATTGAGACCTTCATGCTGGCCAGTCGATCCCTGAGGCTGGCCACAACCTCTTCAATCATCGAGCCAACACCCACCTGCCCGGCATGAATTGCAACTTCGCCGGCATCCAGGCGGGCGGTGGTCAGCAGCCGGGTGGTCAAATCACTCAGCACGCCGGCCTGTTCATCGATCAGCCCTACCAGTTCCGCCTGTCCCGGCGACAGGTGGCCCATCTCACCAAGGCCTGTGCTGGCCGCGCGGATTGCTGTCAATGGGGTCTTATAGGCGTGGGCCAGGCTGTCAAGCACCGTGGAGCGAAGCTGCTCGGTGCGGCGTTCGGTCTCGATGCGGCTCTCATTGGCGAAGGCCCGATAGCGATCAAAGGTGATGGCAATCAGCGAGGCGATTGCGTTATTGGTGAGCGGGGTGGTCTCGCCCCTCATCACCAGGCTTCCCACCGGCACAGTCCCGAGCCGGACAACACGGCGCCCGAGGCCGGTTTCCGGATCGTCATCCGAGGTCTCGAAGTAGTAGACATTCTGCGCCAGTTCCTGCGGGTCGACATGCCAAATCCCAGCCTGATACACATCGTGCAGGTCGGCGTCGAAGACCGCAACCGCTTCCAGCGCGAATATCTCGTGGACGAGCTCGGCCAACTGCGGTCCAGGCTCCAGATGGAGATTCATCTGGAGCGTGCGCCGGGTTAACTCATATAGATCGTGCATCTGCCCGCCCCAGGACTCAGCCTTTTTCGCATTACCCGTGACGCGCGCTGAAAGGCGGCTTACCACCAGCGCCACCAGGACGAATACCAGCAGAGTTACGGAGTTGGCGGGATCCGCCGCGGGGTTGAGCTGAGGCTGCTTAACGGTGAAATAGCTATGCACCACCACCGCAGAGAGCGACACAACAACGGCTTGCCAGAAGCCGCACAGCAAGGCCGTGGGAAGCACGATCAAAAGATAAAGCAGCACGGCCACGGGGAGCAGCCACCCCGACCAGTGCGCAAAAGCGGCCACAAGAATCGCGGCAACAATCCCCAGCGAACACTCCAGCGAGAACAGGAGTACACGCGATCCTGAGCCGCGCGAGTGCAGCGCGCCAAAGACAGAACGCTTGGGAATGTGGGTTCCAGGCAACCTGCTACCAACCTCTCGAAGCCGACTGAATTTGAAAACAACCACGGAACGCGGCGGCGGCCTCCGCAATGAAATGCGCGGACGATCGCACGGCCAGGGCCGGCCTTCCCAAAGGAAATGCAAAAGCCGCGCCAGCACGGGGAAAGCGTAGAGAAATTTTAACAGGCTTGAGATGGACTTCTCACGATACTTGCTGTATGCGGCCCTCTTACTCAGACTTCGAGGCGCAGGGTTCAAAGGCTTGCCACGGCCCTTTCGAAATAAGGGCAGGCCCAAGAAAGACATAAAGGTATCTTTTTGGAATCATCATGGTTTCTTTATGTCTCCTTTGCGTAACTAATATCAATCCGCAATGACCGGACCACCTCAGGGAACACGTGAACCCTCATCTGGGATCTCCATACGGCCAGTATGTCCGTCTGGCTCTGAAGGCTTGGCTGGTAGGGAGATTGCACCGGACAGGGTGCTGCCTTATGCCACTATTTTTGGCTGAATTCATTCTGTGTAATACAACAACCATCTCTTTGGAGGAATAGTGCCGATGTCAATGAACCCCAATCGCATACTGCAAACGATGGCCGGAGCTGCCATGGCAATCGCCATGATGGCCGGCGCGCAAACACCGGCTCCGCCACCCGCAACACCCGATCAGGCTCCTGCTCCTGCGCCTGCGACGGCTCCAGCGACGCCCCCCGCCGCTCCAGCGACCCCGCCAGCCGCGCCCACCTGGAGCGTCGGCCCCATGGACATCAGCGGCTTCATCGACGGCTATTACAGCGTAAACTTCAATACGCCCGCACCGGCGTCGAATCCTTTGGTGCCGTTTGGTTTTGACCAAGTCAACCAGCTTTACAACTTCAACGACAAGACCGACCAGTTCAGCCTTAGCGCGGCCAAGCTCACTTTGAACCACGATCCCGATCCGGTCGGCGCCCACGTTGATCTGTTCTTCGGACGCACCAACACCTTGGTCAACGCGCCCGGACCGAACTCGGGTGGAGAAGCAAACTATGTCGAGCAGGCCTTCCTCAGCCTGAAACCGCCTAAGGCGAAAGGCTTTGAACTGGATTTTGGCAAGTTTGTCACCTCGGCTGGAGCTGAAGTGATCGAGGCCAAGGATGACTGGAACTACTCGCGTTCCCTGCTGTTTGTATTGGCCATTCCCTACTACCACTTCGGCGCCCGCACTTCGATTCCTGTCTCAAAGACAGAAACAATTGGATTCCAATTGGTCAACGGCTGGAACAACGTGACCAAGAACAACGGCGGCGTCACAGGCGTGTTTACCAGCGCATACGTGAAGCCCAAGGCCACGTGGGATTTCAACTACATTGTCGGTCCGGAGAACGCCAACACAGCGAGCGGTTTGCGCAACCTGATCGACACTACGCTGCTGCTTACGCCTCCTGGAAAGTTCAACGCTTACATCAACTACGATTGGGGCGAGAACGACACACCGGTTACGACATACACAACCACAGGCGAGACCACGACCAGCAAGACGACCCTCGTGGAGCAGAGCTGGCAGGGCGTGGCCTTCGCGGCGCACGAGCAGGCGAATGCAAAATCCGCCATTACGGGCAGGTTTGAATACTTCACCGATCCGCAGGGCTTCTCAACCGGCACGGTGCAACATCTGTATGAATTCACCGGAACCTATGAGTACAAGTGGCTCGAGGGTCTGTTGACTCGCGTTGAGTATCGCGGGGACTTCTCCAACGTGGCCTTCTTCCACAAGGATGTTAGCCAAATGGTCGACCAGCAATCCACGCTGACGGTGGCGTTTATCGCCTTCTTCGGCCCCAAGCGCTAACGCGCCAACAACCTGCGGTTCCGGCCGGCGAATCCCCTTTACGTCCGGCCGGGATTGCAGAGCGAGTGTGCTTGCAGGCGTAGCCACGCGCGGCCTCCGGCTTCTGTTTTCAGTTTCCTCATTTCATCTTTATCGCGCCGTCTCTAGTCTTCAGTTAACTCAAAGAAACCAGCCCGCATCCGCCCGGATTGAAACTCCAAAACGGGCAAGACATCAGAAATTCCCGGGGGCCAGCCGCCGGGAGCAGCCAGACGAACCTCACTTACCAGGAGAATACTCATGGCAGATCAAAAAGCACCTCAGATGCAGGCCACCCTGGGCCTTACCGGGCTGACCAGCAACGCAATGGCCCTCATCGCCCCCGGCGCCTTTCTTTGGCTCACCTTCGCAATTCAGGCTAATACCGGTGTCGCCGGCCAACCCTCGACCGCGCCAGCTATGTGGATCGGCATCTTCGTTTCCCTGCTGCTCTGTCTGGCCACCGCCGTCTCCTACGCGGAGATCTCCAAGCTCTATCCCGGCACCGGCTCCAGCTACTACTACGCGGAACAGGCTCTTTTGTCCCAGGATGCGATGTTCAAATACGCCCGCGTCGCCAAGTTCATCGTCGGCTGGGGCTCGCACCTCTACTACTGGGTCTATCCCGGCGTGATGGTCGCGGTCACCGGCGTCTTCGTCGGCTATGTGGTCGGCTTCCTGTGGCCCAACGTGATGAGCGGCAGCAACCCCGGGCCGGTTTTCATGGCGCTGGTCGCGGTGCTCTTCTCCTTCTTTGTCGCATGGATCGCCGCCAAGGGCGCTGGCGCTTCCACCGCCGTCAATCTCGCCATCAACGTGATTCAGATCTCCGCGCTGGTCGTTTTCAGCGTCTTGGCGCTCGGCTATCGCGCCAGCCATCCAGCAGGCTCACCGGCCTTCCAGTATGACGGGCAGACTCTGGCAACCTATAGCTACCAGTTCGCCACGGCCAAGGACGGCTCTACGATGCGCGACGCCAGCGGCAATCCGTTGCCACTGCTGGATTCCGCAGGCAAGCCGGTCCCCTTCACCATCGACTATACCGAGAAAGACTCCAGCGGCAACTTCCTCTCACACACATCCGCACTGTCGGTGGTATCACCGCACAAGATCAGTTATATGTTCATTCAGGCCACGGTCGCCATTCTAATCCTGGTCGGCTTTGAGTCGGTGACCTCGATGGGAGGCGAGGCTAAGAATCCCACCAAACATATTCCCATCGCCGTCATCGCTTCGTTGCTCATCCAGGGCCTCATCTGTTACCTGTTTGAGTATTTTGCGGCCAACTATTTCCTCAACTCCGGGTACACCATGCAGAGCGCCGGTAGCTCCGCGGCGCCCATCGGCGATATGATGATCATCGTCGGCGACGCGCTTCTGGGCCACGGCAATGGTCACTACTTCATGCTGGCTGAGGCCTTCACCGTCTTCCTGGCGCTGATCGGCACCACGCTCTCCTGCATGAACACCGGCGCTCGCGTCACCTACGCCATGGGCAAGGACGACGAAGCTCCCGAGCACTTCGGCATCCTTCATGCCTCGTCTCTGTCGCCGCGCAAGGCCATCTGGACGCTGGCCTGGATTTCCGCAGTTATCGGCGTCGTTGCCGTCAGCCTGGTCTTCGGCGACGCCGGCGCGCCCACCGACGCCGCCATCGCCGCGCTGCCTCACGGCATCTTCTCCAGCGTCGGCTATCTCCCCCACGACACCCTGGCGGCTCTGCCCAACTCGCTGCTCGCCATCACCCTCACCTCCAACTTCGGCACCTTCATCCTCTATGCACTCAGTTGCTTCCTGTGCATAGTGGCCTTCCACGGGCGTCCCGACTATAGTTTCATCAAGCACAAGCTCATCCCCGGTTTCGGACTGCTCGCCAACCTGGTCTGCATGGGCTTCTATGTTGCCGGCCCCGTCTTCAACCTGGGAACCCTCAAGGAGCCGCTGCTGGCGCTGGGCATCTCAGCCGTCTGGGGCATCTACGGAGCCATCTACTTCCTTCGCTCTTCGAAGGCTAAGGGCAAGGAGATTTTGCTCACTTCCAGGTAGTAGACGACTTTAACCCAACCAAGACCGCTGGGTGGAATCTCTCCTCGACTTCTTCTTGAGCGCCGAGGAACAGAGAGCCACCCAGTGGCATTTTTGAAGTGAATGTCTCACAATCTCTAAGAAGCGTTTTCCCTGAGGCAAAGCGGAAAATGCTTGAGGCGGCGGCGCCCATGTTGGAAGTTCAGTTCGGCCAGGCAAGCGATTTCGGCAAGATTCGCACCAACAATGAAGACGCGATGGGATCGTTCATTCCCGCTTCGCGGCAGCAGGCCCGGACCCACGGCTACCTGTTCGCGGTCGCCGACGGGGTGGGCGGCATGGACCTGGGCGAGGTTGCCTCGGCCACTGCGGTATCGGTAGTCACCCAGGAGTTTGCCAAGGCGCAAGCCGGCACTATGCTCATCAGCCTCCTGCCGCGTCTCATCCAGCACGCCAACGCCGCCGTTCACGATTGCACCCTCGCGCCGGAATACCGGGGCAAGAGGATGGCCACAACCCTGGTGGCCTGCGCCCTGCGCTACGATCAGGCCATCGTCTCTCATGTTGGCGACTCACGCTGTTACCTCGTCCGGCAAGGCAAGGCCAAGCAGATTACGCAGGACCATACATGGGTGAACGAACAGAGAAAGATGGGCATCCTCTCCGCCAGCGAGGTGGCAGAATCCGAATCCCGCCACATACTGATTCGCTCGCTGGGGCCGGAGATGTTCGTCTCGCCGGACACGACTGCACTCAGCTTGCAAGCCGGCGATGTGCTGGTTCTTTGCTCAGACGGCCTGCATGATGAATTACGCGAAACAGCCATCGCGCAAATCGTTTCCCAGAACAAGAATATCGACGAGATAGCACGCGAACTTGTAGCCCGCGCCGTGGAAATCGACGGCAACGACAACACCACCGCGCAGGTTATTCGCATTCGCTCAGTGGAGCAGGTGGGCATGTACCGCGGCAGGCCATACCGGCTGCCATCTTGATGTGTCCTCGATAACACCCGAAAAGTCTTACGGAATCCTTACTGTTGGGTATCCGTATCCCGATACAGTAGAATAAGCTACCCCCGATGGAGCATGACGCATAATGGGCTTTTACGACAGCTTGCAGGCTGGTTCACAGATCGATAACTACCGCATTGATGAGCCCGTTGCCCGCAGCGGAATGGCCTCGATCTATCGGGCCACAGACTTGCGCGACAATCGCGTTGTCGCCCTCAAGATTCCCCACCCCGATCTCGAAGCCGACCCCATCCTCTTCGACCGCTTTCAGCGCGAGGCCGGCATCGGCGAAAAGCTGAATCACCCCAAGGTGATGCGCGTCTTTGGCGGCGAGAAGCGCAGCCGCATTTACATGGTCATGGAGTGGTGCGAAGGCCGTCTGCTGCGCCAGATCATGGATGACGGCAAGCTATCTCAAGACCGCGCCATCCGCATCGCCATTGGCATTCTTGACGCTTTGGACTATATCCATGCCAACGGCGTCGTACACCGTGATCTCAAGCCGGAAAACATTATGGTCAATGCGGAAGGCGACATCAAGCTGATCGACTTCGGCATCGCCAGCGACTCCGCCGCGAGGAGGCTTACTTACGCCAATTTCACCGCGACGCTGGGCACACCAAACTACATCTCTCCGGAACAGGTAAAGGGCAAGCGCGGCGACGGCCGGTCCGACATCTATTCAGTGGGAGTGATCCTGTATGAAATGCTCTCGGGCAAGCTGCCCTTTTCAGGCCCCTCTCCCCTGGCGGCGATGAATGACCGCCTGTTGAACCACCCCACGCCTCCCCGCGTGGCCGACCCTTCCATCTCTCTGCAATTACAGGAGGTTCTGTATCGAGCCCTGGAAAGGGACCCTGCAAACCGCTATCCCAAGGCGCGCGATTTCATCATGGACCTCGAACACCTGGATCAGGTAGGCGTAGAGGACCGGATCGAGCTGCGGGACTGGCAAAAACGCAAATCCCAGCTTTCGCGCAAGATCTTCTACTACGGCGGCCTCGCTCTCATCCCGGTCGCGATCCTCCTGCTGATGATGCTGGTTGCCCACCACAGATAGCTCTACGTACTCGCGCAAGCTCTCGAAAATCCTCACGGATTCCTTATGGCCAAAGCCCTAAGATTTCCCTGAATACCACTAACGCAATCCCGCCCAAAGGAGACCCATGACAAAGTACAAACTCGAATACATCTGGCTTGACGGCAAGAAGCCTGTTCCAGAGCTGCGCGGCAAGAGCCTGCTCAAGTCGTTTGAGACACCACCGACTCTTGAAGATCTGCCGCTTTGGGGATTTGACGGTAGTTCCACGATGCAGGCAGAGGGCAGCAAGTCCGACTGTGTGCTGAAACCCGTGGCGCTGTACCCCGACAATAGCCGCAACAACGCTTATCTCGTTTTGAGTGAAGTCATGCATCCCGACGGCACCCCGCATTCCACCAATGCGCGCGCGACGATCGAGGACGACCCCGACTTGTGGGTTGGCCTTGAGCAGGAGTATTTCCTCTTCAAGGATGGGGCTCCTCTTGGCTTTCCGAAAGGCGGCTACCCTCTAACTCCTCAGGGCCCGTACTACTGCGGCGTCGGCTATAAATACATGGGCAGCCTGGCCCGCACAATCGTCGAAGAACACTGGGAAGCCTGTCTTGCCGCCGGCATCAATCATGAAGGCATCAATGCCGAAGTTGCAAAAGGGCAGTGGGAGTTCCAGATCTTCGCCAAAGGCTCCGCCAAGGCCGCCGATGACACCTGGATGGCTCGCTATTTGATGATGCGCCTCTGCGAGAAGTACGAAGTGGATATGGTCTTGCATTGCAAGCCGATCAAGGGCGACTGGAATGGCTCCGGCATGCACTGCAACTTCTCCACGAAGTACATCCGTGAAGTAGGGGGCAAGGGATATCTTGAAGCCCTTATGGCTGCGTTCGAGAAGTACATTCCCGAGCACATTGCTGTGTATGGCCCAGATAACCATCTGCGCTTGACGGGCCTGCACGAAACCCAGGCCATCGACAAGTTCAGCTATGGCCTCTCCGATCGTGGCGCTTCTGTCCGGTTGCCCGTTAATTTCATCAAGAACGGTTACAAGGGCTATCTGGAAGATCGCCGCCCGAACTCCGAAGGCGATCCCTACCAGATCGTCTCACGCATTCTGCACACCATCAACAGCGTCCCGAAGCCTTAATTCAATCTCTCGTTCTCTCATCCTGGCCGAGTCATGGCTGGGATGGGAGAACAAGAGTGAGGAAGGGGTCTGGAGATCCCTTCTACCTGCTGGATTGTGAGTGCAGCGCAACGAGCTAGGTAAGTATCTTGCCGCGCCCAGGGGTGTGGGGAAGTGGGAAGCGTACTTTGCTTTCGACTGACCCACACCTCATTTCATTGCGGGCTGCCACGCTTCTGACGCTGCTGGCAGGTTCTGTTCAATGACCATGTTTTCCCGCCAAAAGGAGAAAAATGTCTACTGAGTACCGCAATTTTCTAGCTCTCTCCTATGAGGAACTTGAAGAACTCAATCTGGCCGCCAAAGCTGACCGCACCAACCGCGTTCCAGCCGATGAGATCCGCGAGAAGAGAATCAAGTACCTGACGGACGAAAAGCGGATCAAGGCCGTGACTGTGCTGTTTAGTGACCTGGAAGGCCGCCTGCACCTGCTCGACTACGACAAGAAATTCCTGCTTGGCGCATACGAAAATCTGACTTTCGACGGCTCATCCATCCGCGGCTTTACAGCGCAACATGAAAGCGATCTGCGCCTGGGCATCGACTGGAGCTCCTTCTACTGGGTGCCTGCCGATGTCTTTGGGGCAGGCAAAGTACTGGTATTCGGCACTGTCATCGACAAGGACGGAACCGCATATGCGGGAGACCTGCGCGGCGTACTCAAGAACTACGCGGACAAGCTTTACATAGAAAAGGGCTACACCCTGAACGCCGCCAACGAAATCGAAGGCTTCCTCTTCGCTGGCCGGGATGCGGAGAAACGCTATCACGAAACGGGCAAGTTCGAGTTCACTTCGGCCGGCGGCTACTATCATGTACTGCCCATGGACCCATTGCGCCAGTTCATCGATTTCTCGGCTGAGGTACAGCGCGCCATGGGCTTCCAAAACGAGAAGGACCACCCCGAGGTGGCGCCCAGCCAGTTTGAAATCAATTACGGCTACGGCGAAGTGGTGGCTGCGGCCGACCAGATTCAGCTCTACAAGCTGCTCACGCGCCAGATCGCAAACAACATGGGCCACACTGCCTGCTACCTGCCCAAGCCGGTTGTCGGCGTGAACGGCAGCGGCATGCACACCAACATGTCGATCTCGCAGGGGAAGACCAACCTCTTCTGGGATGCGAATGGGCTGGAAAAGCTCTCCGCTTTTGGCTGGGAGTTTATCGATCACATTCTGACCTATGCGTTGGATATCTGCCTGATCACGAATCCAAGTGTGAATGCGTATCGCCGCCTGGACCCGCACTTCGAAGCACCCAACCAGATCAAAGCCTCGGCCACGGATCGCGGCTCGATGATTCGGATACCGATCGGCAACTCGAAGTCCATGCGCGTCGAGGTACGTTCGGTTGCGCCCGACGCCAATCCCTACCTGACCCTCTACACGATCTTCAAGACCGGCATCGACGGCTCTACGGCTGAGATCGACAATCTGCGCCAGGCGCACCGCTACCTGCCAGATCACATCCAGCAGGCGATCGAAGACTTCAAGGCCTCCGATTGGATTACTGAGATCCTGGGCGCAGACGTGCAGGGCAGGTTCGCCGACCTGAAGCAGGAAGCCGCGGACCGCTCCCCGCGCCAGTTGGGTACGTTTGTTAAAGGCTCCGAGGTGCAGTATCACCACGAAGTGTATAACCAGGCGCTCTGGAACCTGTTTTAGAGAGCGCCGTCCAGGTCGCATTCGAACGCAGTTTTCATGAAATCAAGGGCGAGGTGGCCTCATCGGTCCAGCCGCCCTAGCGGACGCGTGTCTCGCTGGGCAGTAGCACGATTGATGTATTCATGCTACTCTTATCTTTTCCCAGAGGGCAAAACACAGGCGTCGCTGGAGTGCGCATGGGCGTTCTAAGCAGAATCGGGATTGCACTCGATTCGGACCTTCTCAAGCGGTTCGACCGTTCGATCCGCCATAGCGGCTATACCAACCGGTCCGAGGCTTTTCGCGACCTCATTCGCGACCGGCTGATCACCGAGCAGACTGCCGCGCCGGACTCGACCGTGGTGGGCACAGTCACCCTCATCTACGACCATCACGCCAGCGGCGTCAGTGACAAGCTCACGGACCTGCAACATGCAAACCACCACCTGGTGGTCTCTACCAGCCATGCGCACCTTGATCACGATTCGTGTCTCGAAGTGCTGATCGTCCACGGCAAATCAGCCCATGTCTCCCGTTTTGCTGACCGTCTCATCGGGCTAAAAGGCGTGCAGCACGGACGCCTGGTGATGACCGTGCCCTCGCAGCCGGTAACACACCATTACTCTAACGAACACCAGCACAATCACAAGCCTTGAGATTCACAAATACAGCCCGCAAAAGAAGTACAACTAGAATCGGTAGCACGATTTTTGTTTTTATCGCACTCGCATTCGTTTCCCAGACCATGATCTGTCCTGGCAAGGCGCAAACCGCGCAGCGTTTTGTTCGTGGCGTAGTGGTAAACGAACGGTCCGAAGCAGTCGTTGGGGCCACTGTCTTGGCGCAATGGACGACAGGGAGCTGCACGGCCACTACCGATGGACAGGGCGCTTTTTCGATGCGCGTACCGGGCGGGCCGGTTACATTGAGTGTTATAGGACGGAATATTGGTACTTTTCATCAGATGCTGGCGGCTGATGCGCCTTCCGAGAAGCTTCGCTTACAGATTGACTATGTGATTCCCGCGGGGCGAGAGTCCATAGTGATTACTGCTACAGAAGCTGATCCGGCGATTGATCGCCGCAACGACTCCGTTTACAAGAACACCCTGTTTTTGCGTGACGACCAACTCTTTGAAACACTCGACAGCGGCATCAACGCTGGGCAGCACGAAGGCGGCGGTAAGTCGCTTGAGTTTCGCCGTTTTGGATTTAACCTCGACCACGGCGGCCTGAATGGCGGTCTGAAGGTTCTCGTCGATGACATTCCGCAGAACCAGGCCACGCAAGCGCATGGACAGGGTTACCTAGGCTGGCTCAAGGCGCTCAGTCCAGAGCTGGTGGACGACGTGGACATCATCAATGGCCCGTTCAGCGCTGAGTATGGAGACTTCTCCGCGCTCGGTGTCATTCATATCCGGCTGAAGGAACACCTTGACGATACGTGGATGCTGCGTGCGCAGGGCGGATCGTTTAATGGCTACCGTACATTTGCCGCCTGGAGTCCGCATTTGAAGGATGCCGACAGCTTTCTCTCTTGGGAACATGCCTACACCGATGGCCCATTCAAGACTCCTCTCAACTATGTGCGCGATAACATCACTGGCAATTACACCTTCAAAATCGGCGGCGCACAATCGCTGGGCTTCAAATTCAACGCTGGGCGCAATGACTTCAATTCCTCGGGTCAGATTCCGCTCGACCTGGTGTACTCCGGCGTACTCGATCGCTTCGGTTATATGGACTCCAGTGACGGCGGCAAAGTGCGGAACGCCACCGGCAGCGTGTATTACAAGAAGAATCTGAGCGTGAAGGATACGTTGCGCGCAGACGGCTATGTAACTCGTTCGCTCTTCGATTTGTTCAGTGATTTCACTTTCTATCTGAGCGATCCGATCAACGGCGATGGGATTCAACAGCATGATTCGCGTTTACAGGAAGGCGTCAGCACGCAGTACATTCATGCGGGTAAGGCATTTGGGCTTCCTTCGCTCTTTATGGCTGGGGCCAATCTCGGCGACAACTGGATCAATGTGGATTTGTTTCATGACAAGGATCGCCGGATCATCGCACCAGTGTTGCCAGTTCCAGGTTCGCCGTTTCCGGGCAAGCCGTGGACCGAAGCGGATGTGCATATTACGAATCCGGCCTTCTATGCACAGGAAGGGTTGTACCTCAAGCACCTGCACGTCGACGCTGGATTACGCATAGACGACTTTCGTTTCAATTTAGCTGATCGGTTCGCTGCGGCTAACACCGGGTTAAGTCATGCGATTGCTGCCGAACCCAAGGCAAATATCGTGTACACTCCCAGCGATCACCTTCCGGTTGCACTTCACTTTAACTTCGGTCGAGCTGTGACAAGCCAAGATGCGCGCGGCATGGCTTTGGATCCAACCGCTCCGAAGATCGCCACCACCAATTTCTACATGATCGGAACATCCCATCAGATGAAGCGCCTCTCGGCCAGCACGGATATGTTCCTAATCGACCGCCAGCATGAGGATGTTTACGATCCCGACAACGGCGCGATGGATTACCAGGGACCTAGCCGCTCGTATGGGTGGGAAGCGAAGACATCGTTCCAACTGATGGACCACATCAGTTGGAACGCCGGTCTGACGCAGGTTTCAAATGCATTCTATCTGGGAACGTTTCCGCGCCAGTATGTAGACAGCGCGCCACACTCGGTGGGTAACTCCCGCCTGTCTATCAACGAGTGGCATGGGCTCAACAGCTCATTGCGTTATCGCCACATCAGCAGTTATCTGGTGGTGAATGCCGACTATGGCCCCGATACAACTTCGTACCTGGCAGCGCTGCCCTACACCAACGCTTATGAAACTCATGCCACAGGTTTGGACGTGATTGACGTTGCGGCTACGAAGAAGCTGTTTCGTGGCCTGGAGTGGAATCTGTCGGTGGATAATCTGAATAACAAACACTACTACGAAACGCAGAATTTCTTCTATTCGCGTGTGACCCCAACGGCTCCGATTGAAGCGCGCGTTCATGGCACGCCAGGCTACACGATTGGGTTCACGACGGGACTTACCTGGCGGATTGAGTAAGCCGCCTTACTTTGCAACCTCGCCGCGGTGCATGCCAGTTGTGCGCTCAACAAGCGCAGGCAGGGTTCCGCGCGGAAAAGCAGTAGACTGGCGCACAACCAGCTTCGTGGAAATCTGCCATTCCATTTCAGCGGCCTTGGGGTGGTCCCGCTCGATGCCGGCGCGCAGCGCCTCGACTGCAGCCTTGGCCAGGTCTTTGCACGACATCTGCACCGTTGTGAGCGGCGGAAGCATGAACTGCGCCAAGTGAATATCGTCGAACCCTACTACGGAAATCTCCTGTGGTACGTTGTGCGTGGTCCGGAAGAGTGTGTGAAGAACGCCGATAGCGGTCATGTCGTTGGAGCAGAGGACGGCCGTGGGCAGCTCGTTCAATTGAGCCAGATGCTCCATCGCCCCCATGCCGCCCTCCATGGTGTGATCGCCTTCGACAATGTGTTCGGCGGGTACAGTGAGCCCCAGTTCGGCCATGGACTTGAGGAAAGCGTTACGCCGGGCCACGGCCGAGCGCAGGCGCAGCGGTCCGGAAATAAAGGCGATGCTGCGATGGCCAAGCGCGGCCAGGTGCTGCACTGCCTGGCGAATGCCTTCGCCATAATTCACCTTGAGCACGCGGATATTGGGCAGGTCCGGGCCGGCGTCCACAAAGACCAGCGGGAACTCACGCTCCACCAGCTTCTGCACCAGATCCTCTTCAATGCCGAATGTCATAATCGCCACGCCATCCACGTTGCGCTGCAACATGCGGCGAATCAGCGACTCGGTGCGGGCCGATTCGTAATTCGTAGAGCCAATCAGCACTTCGTAGCCTTGCGCGACAGCCAGATTTTCGAACTCCTGCACCAGCTCAGGGAAGAATGGATTGGTGATATCAGAGACGATGAGGCCCAGCATGCGGCTGCATCCAGAGACCAGCGCGCGCGCCTGAATGTTAGGCAGGTAACCCACTTCTTCGATTGCGCGCCAAACCTTCCGGGCAAGATCTGGATCTACCGTGGGAATGCGATTGACGACGCGCGAGACAGTCGCGATGGATACGCCTGCGCGGCTGGCGACATCGCGAATGCTGACGGCCGCTGGGCGCCGCCTGTTTGCAGGCTTGTTCCTTGGTGCGTTCATGGGTAACAAGATTGTATGCTTTCCCGCTGTTTCTCGGCCATGATGGTGCTAGAAAACACCGAAAGTTGCCCAAAAATCGAAATTCAGAAGACTTGAAAACAGGCAACTGAGCATGGTCTTCGGCGCTCCTTAGCTTGAAAGCCGATTTTTTAGAAGGCGTTTTCCCGCTCAAGTAAACAGATTTCCACAGAAAATCCGTACGGTAATCCGATCTATGGATGGGTCTGGCCGCCAGCGGCGATCTCCAAACCATGTTTGACGAGAACAAGGATCGAGTCCAGGCTCCCTTCTGCGCCGCGCTGGCTACCGGGCAGGTTGACAATCAGCGTGCTTCCTTTCAGACCGGCCACTCCCCTGGAAAGCCATGCAAAGGGATTGAGCTCCGCGCCACGAGAGCGCATCGCCTCGGCCAATCCGGGAGCTTCGCGATCAATCACACGGCGCGTGGCCTCTGGAGTGCGGTCACGGGGACCAAGCCCTGTGCCGCCGACGGTCAGCACAAGGGCTGCGCCCTCCCTGCTCAACTGCTCCAGACTGGCAGCAATCGCGTCTTCGTCATCCGGCAGCAGCCCGGTCCGAATCTCGGCCCCCGGCCAGTGCTGACGCAACAATGCAACTACGGCAGGCCCTGCAGTGTCCTCGAGCAGACCCTGCGCGCACCGGTCGGAGATGGTCAGAACGGCAAGAAGCATGAGATTGATTGTAGAACCCTGGCGCGCTCGGTCTGCGGCCATTCAAGCCAGGGTAGGTTGCCACCTGGTGCCGGCGCCTCGATGTCGATCATTCTGTATCAAATTGGACAGATCGCTGGTTCCTAGCGTGAAATACTTGCTTCGTCGCCGCATTTGAGTACACGAGCGCCAATGTCCTATATCGCACCAACGGAACGGCAGGTGTGAAACATGCAGGGAGCTGTCTTGGTTGCACTATTGAATTTGGCGATTGTTAGTACCCTGTCTGCGCGGCCTCACAGCAGAAATACAGGATTCTGCCTAGCCCCCTGTATCGGACTTACCCGCGTTGTTGCATGCGTTCTGCTGCTCGACGGTATGATCTAAGAGATGCGCATCTTAACGAAGTCGCCTCGCGCCGCGGCCAAACCCATGCGCCATCTCCTTACACGTTCGGCGGTACTTCTTCTCGTGTTGCTGATATCGAGCGGAAATATTTTTGCTTACTCTGTTCTGACACACGAGGAGATTGTAGATTTATTGTGGATTTCCGAAATTCGACCGCTCCTGATCCAACGCTTTCCGGGAATTACCGAAGACCAGATCAAGGAAGCGCACGCCTACGCCTACGGCGGCTCCGTCATTCAGGACTTAGGCTACTACCCATTCGGTAACAAGGACTTCAGCAACCTGGCCCATTATGTGCGCAGCGGGGACTTTGTTATCGAGTTACTGCGTGAAAGCAAAGATGTGAACGAGTATGCCTTTGCGCTAGGCGCGATGTCTCACTATGTGGCCGACATCGACGGCCACCCGGCCGTCAACCAGGCTGTCTCAATCCATTATCCGAAGCTGCGCGCCAAATATGGAAGATCCGTTCGCTATGCCGACGACACAACCGCGCATTTGAAGACTGAGTTTGGATTCGATACTTTGCAGGTCGCAAAGAATCGTTATGCGCCGGAGCAGTATCACGATTTCATAGGATTCCAGGTCTCGCAGCCCCTGCTTGAGCGGGTTTTTCCAGTTATATACGGATTGCAATTGAAAGACGTGCTCACGCACGAGGACCTGGCCGTGGGTTCGTACCGCTTTTCCGTCAGCCGGCTGATTCCTGAAATGACCGAGGTCGCGCTACAGACGCACAAGAAGGATCTGATACGCGAAACGCCGAACTTTGCCAGACAGAAGTTCCTGTATCGCCTATCCCGTTCCGATTATGAGAGAGCTTGGGGAAAGACTTATACAAAACCGGGCCTGGGCACGCGCATCCTGGCGGCATTTCTGCGATTTATACCGAAGGTCGGCCCCTTCAAGGGATTGGGATTTAATAATCCAACTCCCCAAACAGAGGATTTATATATCAAAAGCATCGACACAACCGTCGATAGTTACCGCGCATTTCTCGAAGAAGAGCGCGTTGGCAAGCTGGTGCTTCCCAACTGCGATCTCGATAGCGGCAACAGGACCGAGGGCGGAGAATATTCACTTACGGATGAAACCTACGCAAGCCTTCTGGCCAAGCTGGCCGCGCACAACTTCGATGGGACATCAGCCCAGTTGCGCGCTAACATCCTCGAATTCTATGCGGACCCCTCGCTGCCGATCGAGACCAAGAAAGACCCAGCTCGCTGGCAAGCGGTGCTGAGCGACTTGAGCCAGTTGAAGGCGCCGCCTGCGCCGGCCCCCGTAAGCAACCCCGCACCTTGATCTCTCGTTCCAGATGCATCGATTTTAAGACCGCAGAGATTCTCGCGAGTGTTCGGCGAACTATGGGTTTGGATCGCCAGCCGCGGGGCACTACCGAACCTTCCACTTCGTCGAGAGCGCGGCAAGCTTCTCATCCATTGTTGCCTGCGGCTTGGGAGCCGGCTTTTCAGGCCGCGCCGCGGGACGCGCTGCCGGTGCGGTCAGCGCCTTGATTGAAAGCGCAATGCGCTTCGCTTTCAAATCCACGCTCAGCACTTTCACCTTTACGATCTGCCCAGTCTTGACCGCTTCAGACGGCTCCTTGATAAACCGGTTTGAGAGCTCACTGATGTGAACAAGACCATCCTGATGAACTCCGATATCGACGAACGCGCCGAACTTGGTCACATTCGTTACCACGCCTTCCAGCACCATACCGGCCTGCACATCCGCAAGCTCCCGCACCTCTTCGCGGAAACTGGGCGCTACAAACGTCGCGCGCGGATCGCGTCCCGGCTTGCGCAACTCGGCCAGGATATCGTTGACCGTGAATGCGCCGGCTGAGAGCCGGCTGCGGTCTACTTGTTCCAGAAGCTGCGGCTGTTCAATGAGCTGCTCCACCGAAGCATGAAGCAATCCCGCGATCTGCTCAACCACGGAATACGACTCCGGGTGAACAGCAGTCATGTCCAAAGGGTTGTCTCCATTGCGGATGCGGAGAAAACCCGCTGCCTGTTCGAAGGTTTTTGGGCCGATCCCCGCCACTTCCAGAACCTGAGTTCGCACGCGGAAGCTGCCCTTTTCATTGCGATAGCTGACAATGTTCTGCGCGGTGCGTTCCGTGATTCCCGCAACAAAGCGCAGCAGCGTCCACGAGGAAGTGTTCAAGTCTACACCGACTTTGTTCACGCAGCTTTCAATCACCGTTTCAAGCGACTCCTGAAGCTGGCGCTGATCCACATCGTGCTGGTACTGACCCACGCCAATCGATTTCGGATCGACCTTCACCAGCTCTGAGAGCGGGTCCTGGAGCCGCCGTGCAATTGAGATTGCGCCGCGCACCGTCAGATCGAGGTCGGGGAACTCCTGCCGTGCAACCGCTGACGCGGAATAAACGCTTGCTCCCGATTCGCTTACCGTCACCGAGAAGATGTTCTCAATTTCCTTCTCGCGCAGGAAGTCACGCACAAACGCATCGGTCTCGCGAGATGCGGTGCCATTGCCGATGGCGATGGCGCGCACATTGTGCTTGCGCAGCAAGGCCTCCAGCTTAGGAGCAGCTTCGGCATTGCCATGCTTCGACGTATGCAGATAAATCACGTCGTGCGCGAGTAGCTTGCCGGTCTCATCAACAACGGCAATCTTGCAGCCGGTGCGAAGGCCCGGATCGATGCCTAAAACGGAGATCGGGCCGGCAGGCGGCGCCAGCAAAAGATTGTAGAGATTGTCGCGGAAGACCTGAATAGCCTCTGTATCCGAGCGCCTCTTCAATTCCAGCCGAACCTCGCCTTGGATGGATGCATTCAGCAGGCGTTTCCACGCGTCGTCGATTGCAATTTCGAGCTGGGGAGTCCAGTCGCCCGGCATGCGCAAAACATGCTTGCGCAGGATCGCTATCGCGCGGTCCTGTTCAACATCAATGAGAAAGTAAAGCACGTTCTCGCCTTCGCCGCGCCGGATGGCAAGCATCCGATGCGAAGGAATCGTCTTCACCGGCTCCGTGTACTCGTAATACATCTTGAACTTTTCCTGCTCGTCCACCGCATCCATGGCCTTGCGGCTCACAATCGCGCCTTCGTCGAATACAAGCTGGCGCAAAGCCTTGCGCAGTTCCGCCACTTCGCTGATCCATTCGGCGACAATGTGGCGCGCACCCTCAAGCGCGTCTTCCACCGTGGCCACGCCCAGTTCCGCATTTACAAAGCCTGCGGCAAAGCTCGCCAGCGGCCGCTCGGATTTCTGCTGCGCCCATAGATACTGCGCCAGCTGCTCAAGGCCCTTCTCGCGTGCGATGGTGGCTTTGGTGCGCCGCTTGGGCTTGTAGGGCAGATACAGGTCTTCAAGCTCGCTCTTGTCCAGCGTGGCTTCGATGCGGGCCTTGAGTTCGTCCGTCAGCTTGCCTTGCTCCGCGATGGATGCCAGGATGGTCTCGCGACGCTCGGCGAGTTCGCGAAAGTAGGCCAGCTTCTCCTCGATGTCGAGAATCTGCACCTCGTCGAGGTTGCCGGTAGCTTCTTTACGGTAGCGCGCGATGAACGGCACTGTCCCGCCGTCGTCGAGCAGTTCAATCACCGCTACGAGCCCGCGTACGGGCAGGTTCAAGGTTTGTGCAATGTGAAGACGAATTTCGGGGGAGAGTTGTTTTGTATCCTTCATGGCTAGTCTTTGTTCATGGTACACGCCATCCCTGTGGGAATACCGCGTCCCGACCTTGTGCAAAAAACGGACGGAATGGACCCGTTCGTTCCGCGATAGCGGAAAAACGGATTCCATTCGGCCCGTGTGCTTACGTTTACCTTCAGGAATAAATGCCGGCGAAGCGCAGAGCGTTTCCTATGCCAGTTCGACCTTCAGCGTAATGCCAATATCGGAAAGCTTCACCGCCGGCATCTCCACTTTCAATGCAGCGTCGGACTGGTTCCACTTGAGGTCGCCTTTGTATCCGAGCAGTTCCACATTGCGAATCTTGCCGGGGGTCTGATCGCTGGCAAGGCCAAGTGCGTTCACCGTTGCCGCTTTTTCTGGCCAGCCCATGACGAAGGCATAGAGCGTGCTGTTCTTGGCGGTAAAGCGGACGTCCTCGGATGTAAGGTCTTTCTTTTTATCTTCGTTGAAGTTTCCGGTTTCGACCTTGACCTGCGTCGATGGGCCCTCGCCGTAAATTTTCCACGGGCGCGTGCTGTAGATGCCTTCGCTGTTCACGGTCATCCATGCGGTGATGCCTTCGAGCACGGTCATCTCCTCGAAGTCCAGTTCGCCGGAGTTGGGCAGCGGAAAGTTCAGTAGCAGGTTGCCGTTCTTGCTCACGATATCGGTGAGCAGATCGATCACTTTTTTGGCTGTCTTGTATTTCTCGCCGCGGTTGTAATGCCACTGGCCGATGCATGTGTCGGTTTGCCAAGGGTTCTTGGCGATGCCGTCGGAGACGCCGCGTTCGTGGTCCAGCAGGCAGGTGCCGATGGCGCAGTCCGTCGTTTCCTTGCTGGTGTAAACCGCTTCGGTCGTACCGCCGTGCAATTGGGCGCTCACGTTGTAAAGGTGCGCCACCATTTTCAATCCGTACTCTTCAAAGGGAAGAAGGCCGTCGCTGTAAAGAAAGTCCGGCTGATACTTGTCGATGAGGTCGGTCATGCGGTCAAGATAATGGCTGCGCCATGACGCCGGAATGCCATCTTCATTCCAGTCCAGCTTGTCGGCGAACCGGGCGCAATCGGCATCGTGATACAGGTCCGCAAAATTTGGATCGACACCATCGTATGAGACACCGGCCAGGGGCCCGGTCTTGTCAGCGCCGTGACTCACGCCCCACCACTTGTAACTGATCCAAAGATGCTCGCTGACGCCAAAGCGCAATCCCTGCTTCTGCGCCGCTTTCTGCCAGGTTCCGACAATATCTTTCTTCGGTCCCATGTTGACTGCGTTCCAGCGCGTATGCTTCGAGTCCCACAGGTCGAAGTTATCGTGGTGAACGCCCATGCTGACGAAGTATTTTGCGCCCGCTTTCTTGTACAGCCCCATCAGATGATCCGGGTCCCACTTTGCGGCCTTCCAGTTATCGACGAGATCCTTGTAACCAACCTTGGATGGATGGCCGTATGTTTCCACATGGTACAAATACTGCTTCGACCCCTCTTGATACATCGTCCGTGCATACCAATCGCCGTATTCGATGGCCGACTGCGGCCCCCAATGGGACCAGATGCCAAACTTCGCGTCGCGGAACCAATCGGGAATCCTGTAGGCCTGAAGCGACTGCCTGGTTCCCAGGAAGTTACTGCCTTGCGCAGCCTGGGATCTTGCGAACTTTGAGAGAGCCAGGGCGGAACAAGCGCCGCCCATCCGTTGAAGTAACTCGCGTCTGTTCAGAGCCATTGCCTTACCATTCCTTTCATGTCGCCGTTTACGCCGGAAGCATGGTGCGATTTTCCTGTTTCAGTAAAGTCGCCCGCAGCCTAACTCAGATTCCCAACCTGCATTGCCTGGCGCAGCCGCTCTTCAGCGGCTGCGTTCCAGTAGCCGCAGGCGAGCTCGAAGAAAACCGAGGTGTAGGGGATCGTCATATCGGACTTGACAATCAAAATGCGAAAAATTTCGGCCGATTGGTCGAGCTTGTGAATAATCTCGTCGTGCGGAAGGTGGCTTACCTTCGAGCCGCACAGCGCGCCGTCGAGCTGCTTTCGGTATTCTGAAATCCCGGGCGCGTCGTTCTCGTCCACAAAGCTGAGTTCCTTATCTGCATAAACGTTGGCCCGGATGTGGTTACACGTGGTGATAGCATCCAGAACTTTTCGAACCACATGAATCTGATCTGCGTTCGCAACGATCGTTTCGATTCCAGGCTTCGATTGAGCAGGATAGGCAGAGTCGGCAACGACGATCCAGTTGCGATGTCCGAACAGGGGCAGAAGGGAAGCAAGTTCACGCTCCCAGTCAGGCACGGCTGAAGATGTCAATTCTGTCGCCATCGCTTTCCTCGTAGCATTTCTAAACTAACTCTTCATCCTGACACACAGCAACCTTGCCGCATTTGCCTGACGCCATCAGCGCATAGGCCTCGTTGGCCCTCTCCAGCGGGAACCTGTGGGTGATGATGCCGGCCGGATGCAGATTCCAGCGAACCAGCCGCTCCACAAGTTCCTCCATGAGCCAGGTCGAAGTCACCCACGATCCATACACAGTCTTCTGATCGTGAATCATATCGGGTGAGGGATTGATCTCGACCGTGCCGCCCTCGCCGATGAAAACGATCTTTCCCCATTTGCGGGTTGCGCGGATTGCCGTTGCACGCGCGCCAGCGTTAGCCGAACAATCCACTGCGCGCTCCACGCCGAAACCGCCCGTCAGCTTCCTCACCTCGGCAACATTGTCTGGCCCAGAAGTCAGCACTACATCGCACAGCCCCATTTCGAGGGCGAGCGTCATGCGTTCCGGAACCACATCGATGCCGATGATCTTGCTGGCGCCGAGCTTGCGGCAGAGCGCGCCGGTGGCCAGGCCCACCGGCCCCAGGCCGGTAATCAGCACGGCGTGATTGCCGTCGATCCCAATCTTTTCCAGGCCTTCGTAGACGGTTCCAAACCCGCAGGCAACCTGGGCGCCATCAGCATAAGAAAGCTCGTCGGGTAGTGCGATCAGATCCTTCTCTTCCGCGATCATGTACTCGGCCATGCCGCCATCGCGTTGCCATCCGTAGGCGCGGCGATACTGGGCGCTGGTGCAGGAGATCATGTAGCCGCGCCGGCAATCGTTGCAAACTCCGCAGCCGGAGATGTGATACACAATCACGCGGTCGCCCACCTTGAAGCGGCGGCAGCCCTCGCCGGCAGCGATGATCTGCCCGCTTGGCTCATGGCCAGCAATCACTCCCTGGTAGCCTTCGGGGCCCTTTCCCAGATGCTCGTGGTAGATGCAGCGAATATCCGAACCGCAGATTGTTGAGGCCTTTACGCGCAGCAGCACCTCTCCATGCCCCGGAGCCGGCACCGCGACAGTGCGGATCTCGACGGTCGAGTCACCGGGCAGGAACGCTGCGGTCATCGTCGCTTTCATCTCACTCTTCTCCATGCCTGTGCTTCTTCAATAGCCTCGCGCGCGCTTTCGCTACGGCGGCGTGATCTCTCCGTTCATGTCCCAGAGAGCTTCCCAAGTCTGCCCATCTTTCCAGAGAAAGACCTGGCCCTTGATCAACCGGCAGTTGCGGTCGATGCCGGCAATCTGTTGCATTTCTTCGTCCGTCAGAGGATCGCTCACAACGCCCGCGAGGTTGGCGCGGTAGTTGTTGATTGAAAACGGAATCGGCGTCTGCCCGCGCTGCACCGCCCACTTGATGCAAACCACGGCTGGATGAATCCCATGCCGCTGGGCAATCTTCACGATGACAGGATCTTCAGTGGGCGCGGTATCTTTGGGTGTGCGGTCGCGCTGCGGCCGGCCCGGCGAGCCGATGGGACTGTAGCCAATGGGCTGGATGCTGTTCTCGACGACAAACTCGAACAGTTCTGGCTGCTGAAAATGCGGATGCAGTTCCATTTCGTTGACTGCGGGCTTGATGCGGGCGTCGCGCAGCACAAGTTTCAGCTTGGGGATGGTCATGTTGGACGTGCCAATATGGCGCACAAGGCCCATGTCCACCAGATCTTCCATCTTGCGCCAGGTCTTCATGTAGCTCTCATGAATGTACGGCTTGGAGCCCGCGCTCCGTGATGTCACATCGCAGCCCGGCGGATGAAAATTTGGAAACGGCCAATGAACAAGATAGAGGTCAAGGTACTCGAGGCGAAGGTCGGCGAGCGATTTGCGGCATGAGGTAATGACATCATCTTCGCCGTGTTTGTCGTTCCACAGCTTTGAAGTGATCCAGAGATCCTCTCGCCTTACGCCACCACGAAGGATCTCTTCGATCGAGGCGCCGACGGCGGCTTCGTTGCCATACACCGAGGCGCAATCGAAGTGCCGGTAGCCTGCCGCGGCTGCCCCCTTCACCGCCGCGGCAACCTGGTTCGGAGCAACGTGATCGGACCCGAACGTGCCTAAACCGACTGCTGGCATCGTCGCGCCGGTATACAAGCTTCTTCGCGGAATCGCTACTGGATCGACAGGGATACCCACCCTCTCGCTGACTGTGCGCATCGTGCTCCTCGGCGACAAATAGTTACCGCTAACTATAACCACCGAAGAATACGCTTACACCCGCACAGTGTCAAATTCTCGATTCCGCAAAATGGCGGAAACAATGATGATTTAGAAGGGTATGCGCCTCCCGCAATATCAACCGTGCGGGCGATCCGGCTGCTTGGCGAGAGCCCCAAATAAACCCGAGCGCCGCGTGAACAATTCGACACATGGGCGCGCCGTTCCTGTTGGGCTCCGGCTTTGCGAGGGCGCGGCAGGCAACTACAGCTCAGCGCGCACCAGGACGCAGGTGATGTTATCGTGGCCGCCGGCTTTGTTGGCGGCGCTCACCAGGCTGGCGCAAAGGCCTTCAAGCGGCAGATCGACAGCCAGCAGGGATTCAATCACCGAGTCGGAAAGCTCGCGTGTCAGCCCATCGGAGCAGAGCAGAAAAAGGTCGCCCGGCTCGGCTTCCAGTTGGAAAAGATCCGGCTGCACCTGGCTCTGGGTTCCCAGAGCGCGGGTGATCATGCTGCGGAAGTTGGAGCGCAGCGCCTGTTCGCGGGTCATGTAGCCCAACCGCACCTGCTCATCCACAAAGGAGTGGTCCTCGGTGAGTTGCTCCAGTTTGCCATTGCGCATCCGGTAGCAGCGGCTGTCGCCGATATTGAGCACCAGGACGCAGCGTTCCTCAACCAGCAAGCCCACCAGCGTGGTGCCCATGCCGTTGAGATTCTGGTCGTGCTGGGACCGGGATAAGATTGCCTCGTTGGCGGTTAGGACTGCCTCCTGGGCCGCCTTTACCAGAGGCACAGCCTCGGCTCGGCTGGTGAGCATGCGCAGCACTTCGTCCACCGCCAGCGAACTGGCGATCTCGCCAGCCGCTGCTCCCCCCATGCCGTCACAGACCAGAAAGACTCCGTGCTCGACGGAGATGGCGAATGCATCTTCGTTGGAGGTACGCTTGCGGCCGCGATCGGAAACCGCCGCAGCCGTGTAGTGGACGACAGCCGTAGCCAAGAAAACTCTCCCGCTGCTCAGTTTACACGGGACGGCGATTCTTGCTGAGCAATTGGGCGCATCGCCCTACTCCACTTCAGTGCCTGGTTTGAGTCCCCGTGCGATCGCCCGCCAGCGCTGGCGGCGGCAGATCGAAAACCTGAATGGCTCCGGCATTGAGTACGGCCACGCGCCGCCCGGAGGGTGAGATGGCCACATTGCCGCCCGCATCGAGAGCGGGATTGGCCGGCGCCTCCAGCGCTACCTTGCCGTCTGCCGCATCGAAAACCCTCACCAACTGTCCTTTCACGTCCTGCCAGTCGATGGGCGAATAGGCGTTGACGGGGTGGTCCACAGCCAGCGTTTCCTGCGCGAGCCGGGAACCATCCGGCGACCTGACCAACAGCGGCCACACCGCCAACGGCGAAGTGGAATCCTCCCAAAGCCGCCGGCCATCGGTCGCCATCGCCACCAGCTTGCGGCCACCCCCCGCAGCGCAAGCGGTCACCAGCACTTCCTGCTGCGACACAAAGTCGAAGGCTGGCGAGCAGGTTGAGTCCACGCGCCCCACAATCTTGCTGCCGCCGCTGAAATAGTTCAGGTTCAGCAGCCATAGCTGGCCATTGCCGCGCAGGCTCTCCAAGTAGCCGTCGGCGTTGATGGGCAGATGCACCGTGGCGCGGGTGCGGCTCACCAGCATCACCTTGCCCGACTCCCGCCGCAGGATGCGCACTACGAGATCGGTTTCCCCATCCGGCTTCTGCCTATCCACCAACATGCTGGCCGAAGCGGTTGGCGGGCTATCGACCTCGCCAGGTTTTGCCACAACCGCCGCCGGTTCGCGGGAGTTGGTGACCAGGTACTGCCCGGTTGGGTCAAGCTCAAGCCAGAGCAGTGGCCCCGGGAACTGTAGCAGAGGCTTTAAGACCAGCGTGGCGTCGCCCTGCGCAAGGCCGTCCCGGTCGCGCAGCAGAAAGTGGCCGTCCTTGAGCGTCCACAGGTAGCGCACCCGGTCGTGTACGGTCCACAGCGCCTCGGCCTCGACCTTTCCCTCAGGCAGCGTCAGCACCACGGCGCGAATCTGCCGCTCGTCGCTCTCTCCGCTTTCCTCCGCCTCGCGGTGCATTAGTCCGGGCACGCGAAAGGTGAAGAGGAGCCGGTTTTCGTCTAGAAAATCGAGCGAAGCCAGGCTGTTGCGCGCGCCCAGGTAGAGCGGCCCAGGCGCGGAAAAACCCAGCGAGCCTACGGGAATGGAATACGTCGGCAGCAGGGAAGGCTTGTCGGGCAGCCGGCCGGGCAGCGGGCGATCTTTTGCCTTGCGAGACTGGTGCTCGGGAGCCTGAGGAGCCGTAGAAGGGTTCGGCGCAAGCGGGACGCTGTCCTGTGCCTGCGCGGGTGGCTGAGCGCACAGCGACAGCCCAGCAGCCGCCGACAACAGGCTAGATCGCAATCCAATTTTTATCCCAAGGAGCCGTTTCACCATCGAGTAGTATTTTCGCCGATCTGGCGGGATTTGGGCAGTGACCGGGTGCGTGAAAGAACCAGCCATCGACATCCATCAGCGCAAGGCCACTGTAAACGGGACTGTAGATGTCTTTCCCGAGAACCCCTGAAGTCAAAACTCGGCTAGCGCATTGGCGATTTTGCAGCAACAGAGCATTCCCTTCTCATTCAGCACGGTGCTCCTCCACTTCAACACGCTTCTGATCCGATCCGGGGATTCTCTTTCAGCGAAATGCCACGACTCGTTGCATGTGACGCAAGCCACGGGGCGCTGTCTGCGGCAAGTGATGGATGGTTAAGCGATGGCAATTTGAGCCGGCGGGCGATCAAATTTGGGTCGGGTGCTGAAGTCAGCAAGCCTGCGACCAGGTTATGAATCGCAGTCAATGTCGAACGAATTGTTCTGTTTCGGAAGGCGGAGACGGAAACGTAACGATGAACGGTCACTTCGAAGGGCTCAGCCTCCACGTCGCCCAACTCAAGTACCGCACTCGTCGGAGCTCCCACTCCAAACGAATTCCTCTGGTAATCGTGCAAAAACCAATAAAGTTCTTCGATGACGAAATCGTCAACCCCCAGCGATTTTGCTGCTTTCATGAAGAGCTTGATCGGCGCATTCTGGTATTTCACCTTGCGCCCGAGCACTTTGCCGATGATCGCAGCGATCTCTTCCGGCGCCAACAGTTTTGGTCCCGTTGGGCGATAGGTCTTGCCGATATGAGTTGCTGGATCCAGAAGAGCGCCGACGATCACGCGGGCTACATCCTCGTTGGAGGGAGGCGCATTGAGCCCCTCTCCCAAAGGCATCGCCATCAACCCAAAGTGAGCGATAGGTTCGAGGGCCAACATGTAGTTGTCGGCAAAGAAGCCAGGATTGATAGTAACGACATCGAGGTCCGGCGCCCATTCAAATACTCTCTCGCTCAGCCATTTCTCGCGGGAGTGGATCGCTGGATGGCTGGCGTCAGAGAGCCACTGGCTCATTGCGATAACGGCTTCCAGTTTGCTCTCCTGCGCGACTGCGCCGCAAATAAGGCTGCGCGCCGAAGCGTTCCCGGCTCAAGTGGGGGGCAGTAATAGGCACGCTGCACGTTGGCCATGGCAGTGCGCAGGTCCGTAGCATCCTCGAGTGATCCAATCACTACTTCGGCTCCGGTTTGTCTAAGCCGCTCGCTGCGGTCATCCTCACGGCGTACCAATGCACGGACAGGGCATCCCAGAGCCAGAAGTTGTTTGATCGTGGCCGCGCCAGTTTTACCGGTAGCTCCGGTTACCAGGATTGCAGGTTTCAGCATGAGTCATCCTCGTGTCTTTTTTGTTGTTCAACTGGCAGTTTCCGCCCAACCACGCGGTTTGGGAACGTGCAACTTCGCCAACTATAATAAGGTGCGTGAATCGCTGCAATTACCTTGTAGATAATTGACCGGCATTGCCGAAGGACTAGAGTGACCAGAGTGAGAAGTAAATTTGGATCTATCTTGAGCGAATGGCGGTCTGTTCGGCATGCGAGCCAACTCGATCTCGCCGTCGCAACGGGCGTCTCACAAAGGCATATCAGCTTTGTTGAGTCCGGGCGAGCGCAACCCAGCCGGGAACTTATTATGAAACTCTCGGCCGGTCTCGACCTGTCGCTGCGGACCCGCAATGAGCTCTTTCTTGCCGCTGGCTATGTGCCCATTTATCGGGAGAGACCTCTCGACCTGGCAGAGATGAAACCCGTGCAGGACGCGCTGAATCGCATACTCAGTCATCATGAGCCTTATCCAGCTCTTGTGACGGATGCGGCGTGGAATATCGTGATGCAAAACGCTGCCGCCTCAAGAATCATCGCTTTTGGCCTACAGATGGGTCCCGTGCCGCAAACTCTAGCGGGCGGCACAATCAATTTCATGCGACTGATGTTCGATGCCAATCGCCTGCGGCCCTATATCCTCAACTGGAATCAAATTTGTCCAATGCTGTTGAACAGATTGCGCTATGAAGCCAGGGCGAATCCAGGGGCGCCCTCCGCGGAGTTGTTTCGTGAGTTCACTGCCGACGCAGCGCCCGGTAACAGAGCTTTTATGCCAGATGAAGACCCTGCTCCTGTTTTACCGCTCGAACTGCTCGTCGGAGGCGCTCGCCTGCGGCTCTTCACGATGTTCACGACATTCGGCACGTCGCAGGACATCACATTGCAGGAGCTACGGATCGATATGTCTTTCCCCGCCGACGAACCAACCCGCTGCTACTTAATGACTGCGGCGGAAACCGGGATTTCCGGAAGACATCAGAACGTAGTTTCCAAGTAGTGGGCTAATCCTTCAACCCAGCGGACCTGCTCAGGCGTATCGGGCACCTGTAAGCCACGCGCCTTGGTGATGCGAGTGAAGGCATCAGCCGGTGAGAACCCTTCGGCGCACAGCAACGATGCCAGCAGCAACGAAGCTCTCCCAATCGAAGCTCTGCAGTGGACCGCGACACTTCTTCCCGCTTGAAGCTCCCGTCCCAATTCCGCAAGAAACGCCACGAATGCGGCGTACGAGACAGGCACTTCTCGATCTGCAACAGGGTATGAGCGATACATCATTCCCGCTTGTTCGCAATACTCTGCCTCTTGCGTGAGACCCAACTCAGCGAGCTCTTCGGAAGTGAGCATCGATACCAATACGTCCACTCCGGCGCGCCGCATCGCTTGAAGCTCATCTTCCAGCCAATCGCCGCCACGCGGGCGCGGAACAATTGCCAGACGAAATTGATTTCCGGTCTCTATCCAAAATGGATTCATAATGAAAGCTTATACGGATCGGGCATTCCCCTTGCATCTGCCGGTCGACTTGACTCATCGCCCCCCCACCCATGTGCGACAGTAAAAGAGGGATGGAGCAGAAAGCGACAACAGGTCCGCGCGTCAGGTTGCTGGGCTACGGCGCTTGCGCGCTTGCCTCGTGTCTCTGGGGCATGGGCTTCTACGTGGGCAGGCTGGCGCTGAACGAGATGAGCGTGGAGTATATGGTGCTCTGCCGCTTTCTGTTTGCCTCGCTGGCCATGTTGCCGGTTGTGCTGATGAATTGGGGCCGGTTTCGCCTCACCGGCAGCGAGATTCGGATGTTGCTGATCTCCGCGGCCTTCGGCATTCCCATCCAGTTTCTTCTCCAGTTCAATGGCCTGGCCCGGACCACCGTAAGCCACGCCTCGCTGATGGTGGGCTCGATGCCGGTGCTGCTGGCTGCCGCTGCCGCGCTGTTTGCCGGCGAACGGCTTGACCGCATCGGCTGGCTCGCTCTCTGCGGCTCCACGGTGGGCGCGGCGCTCATCGTGCTCGGCGGCGATCGCGGCCCAGCAGCGCGCGGCGAGCCTTCGCTGGTGGGCGACTTGCTCGTTGTGGCCTCGCTCATCGTGGCCCTGGCCTGGGTGCTGCTCAGCATGAAGCTGATGAAGACCCACAGCCCTCCGGTTGTGACTGCTGGCACCATTCTCGCTGGAACGGCGATGCTGGCCGTTATGGTTCTTGGGCCATGGCTGTTGAGTCCGTTGACGGGTCAGAAGGTGCAACCGCTGCCGTTTGCCCATTTCAGCCACACGGCGTGGATCGCCTTGGCCTGGGGCGGCCTGCTCTGCACGGGCACCACCACGCTGCTCTGGAACTGGGGCATTCACCATGTGCCGGCGTCGCGTGCCGGCGTCTTCTTGAATATCGAGCCGGCGCTCGGCTCCTTGCTGGGCGTGCAGTTGCTCGGTGAACACCTGGGCCCGTACGCCTGGGCGGGCGGCGCTCTGATTTTGGCCGCGGCCATCACTTTGACAACGCGCGGTCACGAGCCAGAGCCCGACGTCATCCTCGAATAGCGCGGCCCATCTCCCGCCCGCCAAACCTTGGTCACCAGAGTCGCCAGTTTATTCATCACTCCCAGGCAAGCCTGACCGATACCTCTATTGGCAGTGTACGGAGGCTCATGACTCTTCTAACCTGGAACCACGGGTGTACCGTCGGCGTTCGAGCGATGGACGATCAGCACGGCATCCTGATGGATACGATGAACGAACTTCGTCTGACCATGGTGCGCGGCAGCGGACGCGAACAAGTAAGCGAACTGCTCGACCGGCTGATCGAGTTCACACGCATGCACTTCTGGAGCGAGGAGCAACTGATGGAGCAGACCGGCTATCCCGGCCTGGCCGAGCATCGTGCGGAGCACCACAGCATGCTGGCGCAAATCCTGCAATCGGCCCATCGCGTGCAATACGGCGAAGGCGTGGAGATGCGCCCGCTGCTCCGCTTCCTGCGCGAGTGGTTTACCGAGCACATCGAGGGCCTGGACCGCGAGTATGGTCCATGGCTCAACGAGCATGGCGTCAACTGACCGCGATCCACAATGCGGCGGCCCGAGCAACGTGGATCGGTCCCGGCTGTGACCGGATCAGCTCAACCAGCTTATGATCCGGAAAAGGTGGGATACTTTGATCTACCGATCTTTAGAGTGCCCCGGAGGCCCCATGAACCCCAGCATCACACGCCGCCACGCCCTTGTCGGAATGGCCGCAGCCCTCGCCGCCACAGCCCAAACCCGCGCACGAGCCCAGCAGCCGGCCATGGACGAGAAACCCTCGACTTCCTCCAACCAGGCCCGCACTTCAATCCACTACGAAATCGACTTCAAACCAAGCCCCCAGCGGCTTTACCAGGCCATTCTCGACCAAAAGCAATTCGCCGCCTTTTCCGGCCTGCCCGCCACCATCGATCCCACACCGGGCGGGGCTTTCTCCATGTTCGGCGGCCTCATCGTTGGCCGTAACGTCGAGCTCGTCTCCGATCAGCGCCCCAACCCGAGAATCGTTCAGGCGTGGCGACCCACCCACTGGACCCCAGGCGTCTACTCCATTGTTCACTTTGAGTTCATCCCCCGCGCCGCCGAAGCCACCCTCATCTTCGACCACACTGGCTTCCCCGCCGGCGACTACGACTCCCTCGACTCCGGCTGGCACAGCCACTACTGGGAGCCGTTGAAGAAGTTCTTTGCTCTGCCATGACTACCTGACATGACGCACGGCTTCAAACGCTTCCCGATTTCAGGCCAAAATCCTCCATGGGCGGGTATTTACGGCCGGTATTGCCTTTGACACACTACCGCCGGTAGACTGGTAGAGGCGGAAGCGGGTTTGCGGCATAAAGAAGGCTCGCACGGTCGCCAGCCACGCGACTGGAAGAAGACGGAATCGGTCAACGCCGACAGTTCGCGCAAGCCGATGATGTGCAATGTAGGCCCTAACGGAGAGGTGGCAGAGCCCGGTTGAATGCACCTGACTCGAAATCAGACATAGTCGCAAGGCTATCGGGGGTTCGAATCCCTCCCTCTCCGCCATATAAAACAAACAGAATCAACGAAATAAGTACGTAGCATAAGCCAGAATTCTGTCAAGAACTGCCCTTCTGGTCTGTGGAAAAATGGCACTTAAAGGCACCATATCGCACTGAATACCAGACAAAAGTAGCACCAAAAGTGACACCACGCCACCCCTTCCGTACTATTAACTTATGGAAGCGCATATTCTGTTGAGTATGGCTTTCACCGTGAAGCAATTGATCAACCTGGTCCAGGTTCTGCCGGACACCGAGTGTTGGGAATTCAGGGGACCTCGAAACGCCGACGGGTACGGCCGGATGTACTCCGACGACAAGGAACTGAAGGCCCACCGGGTTTTCTATGAGGCCTGTGAGGGGCCGGTCCCCAACGGCATGTTCCTACAGCATCACCTTCCGGCGGATCAGTGTATCGGCCACGCCTGCTGCAATCCAGACCATCAGCGGATCAGCAGTTCGCCCAAGGCTGCCCCTCGCGTCCAGCTCAAGACGGCCCCTCCAGCGCAATTCAAGACGTGCCCAAAAGGCCACCCAATGACCCCAGAGAACACCGTGACCGAACAGCGCAACGGCCACCCAAAGGCCCGGTGCCGGACTTGCCGCCAGGAATCCTGGCGAAAGAACTCAGCCCAAAGGTCGGCAAAAGGACTCCACACCTGAGCGCACCACGGCCTGTGGGCTAACCCCAATTGAGGAAACTGCAAGAGAAAGCCATCACCGCCGCGCGGAAGAAGGGCACGAAGGTCAGGACTTTGGACTGAGAATCCAGGGACGCCCAACCCCTCTATGTCAAAGCCAGAGCGCGGCAAATCGTACAATTGCACAGTCGTGCTTCATGTTTACAAGCCCCTGGCGCGTTTTCTGTTACTGAACCGATGCGCAAATAAAAGCGTCGGGGTCGAGAGATGCTTCAGGACGGGAGCGCTTCGAGAATCCAATTGCGTTCGAACATCGAGATTCGAGCATCCCGCGACTGTGCAAGGGATTGCAGGCGCGACCCCAAGGATCTGACAGAATCACCATCGACATAGAAACGCTCAGAAATTTGTATCGGAATCCCTTGCTCCTCAAGAATTTTGAGTTCTTCAGCCCTGAACCACCTCGGGAGGCCCCCTGTGAGGTAAGAGTAATCAACATGATTTCCAGCGTTTTTCACGAACAATTCGATGAGCGCAATAAACTCCGGCAGGTTAAACTCGCATGCGCGCAGGAACTTAAAAATATTGTCCATCTGTTCGGCTTTTCCGCGATAGTTCGCGGAATGCCAAAGGAAGAAGCGTTTCGCTTGCGGCGCGTTCCTGAGTTGGTTGATGTACATCGTGAGCTGCAAGGGAGTACGGCTGCCGAATTCATCCGCCCGTCGAACGGAGCACAGTATCTCGGCAAGCACTTGAATGTTTCCCCATGACGGATACCCGGCCCAAATAAGCTCTGCCCTTTCTCTGAGCTTAGCTGCAACGGCGTCTCGAAAAGCCTCCATCGTGCCAATGCCAATCGTTGAGAATCTACGAAGATCCTCCGGCTTTAAATTCAGGCGCTCCGCAAGTTCGGTGATTCGAATTGCCGTGGAGTTGGTAGCGTCATCGCCCTCAATGTGAACGATGTATTCGTCCGGAGCGTCATCGATCTCGCCGAAAAGAGGTGCCGTAACACCGTAGTCCTGCTTCTCTGGAGGGGCATTGAACAAGAACACCTGACCAACATGATGCTTACCCAATCTCCCCGCCCTACCCTTAATGTTAGAAAAGGTGAAAAAGTCATAGTTGCTCTTGTTGATCGTCTTGTCGTAAATTAGCACCGACTTGGCGGCTGTGTTGACGCCTTCGATCAACGTTGAGGTACATATGAGTACAGGCAGGACGTTGTGATTGAAGAGGCTGACGAAGCGCGATGCAAGTGCACGAGGAATGCGGCCATGGTGAACGCCAATGCCTGCAGCGACTGCGTCGCTGAGTGCCCAACCCGCACCGTAGTTTTCATTCATCCATCCGGCTAGCGCCGCGCCTGTTCCCATCTGGATCGCACGCTCGATCATCAGGGCAGCAAGTTTATTTGCTTTGTCTGGTGAAGAAACAAATACCAGAGCGGGCCAATTTGCGGCCTTCACTGTTTCTTCGAGCAAGCGTTCTTCCTTGTTTTCGATCTTACTGAGGTCTGCGGTATCGACCGCGACTGTCGAGAAACGCGTCTTAAGAAATGAGAACTGCCATCGGCTTCCTGCGGAGACATTGACGATGTCGATATTGGGACCAAGAAAGAAGAACTGCTTCGACTTACTCAACAGCTTATACACAGCGGCGTTTAGTGTCATGCTCCGGGTGTCTTTTCGATCGGGATCCAGCTTATAGAATTCGTCCACCACGACCAGGTCCAACTTGCCAAGGTCGTCTCTGTTGATCAAGCGTTCCTGAGTGCCGAGGAATATTACTCTGTCACGTTCGGATGTCTCAGAATGATGCATTAGTATGTCGAAGGTTCCTCCGAATTGACGCACAAGGCGTCGGCGGAATTCATCCAAGAGGGCGATCGTTGGAAGTACGATAGCGACGCGCCGAAAGCGCTCCTCCAAGAGCAAGGCGTCAATCAATATGCTTTTTCCAAAGCTCGTTGGTGCACTTAGGACAAGATTGTTGCCCGCCAAAAGAGAGTTCAGAGCGGATTGCTGCTCACGGTGCAGAACGATACCCAAACCCGGGATTTCGGCGGCATCTGCTGCGAAGCCATCTCGAAGATCCGCATATTCCCGATCAATGTAATTCCATAAGCCTAAGGAACGTGCTAGCGCGCTAAACGCCTCTCTGAAGCTGTGGAGTTCTTCGTGGGTCTCGATAAGCTGAGCTAAGCGTGGAACCACTTCGAGCACGTGAGGCTCTCCGATAGTCTCCTCTTGGAGATTGCAGGAGGTTTCATAAAGAATCGAAAACACCTGATTCTTCAGCGGATCGCCAGTAAGCTGTGAGACCATTGGCCAGTTAAACGACGTAGCGCTCATTGGAGTCCTTTCAGTCGGGAATCAAATGCGGCGACAAGCAATTCCTTGCTGACAATGGGCAGGTAGATTAGAAGCATTCGCAGCGCTGCGGGCAATCCGCTCTTATTAAGGGAGGCAGCGAGCTTTTCCATCTCCGTTTCGACCCCGGAGATATACTTGGCATCATGCTCGTTCGCTGAGCTAAGAGACTCGCTGTCACACAGGATTCCGACAACAAACACCGCGCTTTTGAGAAATGCATCGAGGCTGGTGCTCTTGTGAAAGAGCTTTACTATCTCTTCGTATCGGGGTGTGTCCTTCGGGATCTGTGGTCCCAAGAGGATCTTCTCATTTGCGAGAAAACCGGCGTCGATGTGCTTTCGAACGGACTGTATTGCGTCGGCAATCGCTGATTCTCCCTTTTCCCAAAGCTTGGACTCCCCCAACCAGAGTTCGACTGGCTCGCCGGCTGGCAGCCTCGCGTGGACCATGTCGAAAGCCTTGATTACGTCATTCGACGCGGATTTATAGAAAACTCGTGGAGATATCGGTATTGTCTCGAAATAATCGCGGCAAATTGCATGCAGTGCAATCTCGCCAGCCTCCCCGCGCTTTTCGTATTTCGGGCTGGTATAAACACGAACTGCTGCTTGATTGAGCTTGAGCAACATATTTGCATGATTCACCCGGAGTTCTTCCTCCAGCAATGCATAGTCAGGAAGCCATTCGGCCAAATGGAAAGCTAGCTGAGAACAACGCCACTTACCCAGTTCAAAACCGGCACAGTAGATCGACGAAGCTAGTTTCTCGTGATTCTGGGTAGAGAGATCGACGAGGAATCGTGCTGGCTTCAGGTCGTAGACGCTCAACGGTGACCTCGGGTAATGATCTAAGTAGGTGCCAATGTACCTACGTAGATCAAAACAAGCAAAGGAAATTCTCCCAAGGCGTTCGCCAGTCGGGCAACCTAAACTGCAGGCGCACAGATCAAGACGGCCTTTTTGGAGATATTGTCCTTCGGCTAGTAGATTCGCCATATATTCGCCCATCAGATTGTCTCACGGACTATGGCATTTCGAGGCTGCGGAACATTCAATTGGCGGCGAAACCGTGATATTTCGTTGGACTTGGCATTTGATATTAGTGCTCGATTAGTCTTGGAAGGTCGGTCGGTGGCAAGGTTTCCTGCAACCTTGCCAAGGAGTCACCGGCTGCCGCTCGCTCTCAAGGGTGCTGCGTCATCGTTCGTTTCACTTTGCGGCGCAAAACGGGTGGGCGGTACGCTGAGAGATTGGGATTCTGTCTTGGCATGAGTGGAAGTGGCGATGCCGGCCGCGCGGACTGATTCGGGGTGATCCTCTCTGGCAAACCGTCGCACCGTACTCGCCGGGATGAGAATCTTTCCTCCAATCCGACGCGTGGAAA
>Ga0302140_10000078_pt1 | contig 96685 bp, 78 predicted proteins | sample I_Bog_E1_1_FD_202095 | JGI IMG/M metagenome (GOLD analysis project Ga0302140, IMG submission 202095) | Peat permafrost microbial communities from Stordalen Mire near Abisko, Sweden - I_Bog_E1_1 | ecosystem: Environmental > Terrestrial > Soil > Wetlands > Peat | place: Sweden: Abisko, Stordalen... | reverse complement strand
CAAAACCAAAGCAAAGGCCAAACCCAAAACCCACAAGGCGGCGGCCTAAAGGCCGCATCGCTTTGTTTCACAAAGCGGACAGATCACTAATTATTAAAACCGGACAACTTGACTTGTTAACGACAGATGGATGTTGCCACAGGTTGGCGCTGGCCCGGCCGGGCGAGGTCCGGCGCCTGGAAAACGTTCCCGCCGCCAAATGTTAATTCTCTGTAACCCTAACACCCTTCATATAGATAAATTTCTTGCTTTCCCACTACATCTTGGGGCACTATTACGAGTGCGTCCTTTCAACGTGGGGATCCCAAAAGGAGATGGCAAATGGGACAGCTTACCGTGGGCTTGAGTGCGAAAATAGAGTCATTGCAGACTCAGACCACCCAACCAAGCAACACCGGGGTATTGTTTCCCCGTTATTTTACCGCCAGGCTTGCGCCCGGCCAGACTCCGTTTGACGAGGTCCGTTGGGAAACCCGCACCGCCTCGATCGGCAACGACAAAGGCGCGGTGATCTTCGAGCAGCGCGATGTCGAAGTGCCCGCCGATTGGTCGCAGACGGCCACCAACATCGTCGCCAGCAAGTACTTTCACGGCAAACTGGGGTCGCCGGAGCGCGAGACCAGCGTAGCCCAGTTGGTCGAGCGGGTGGTGAACACCATTGCCGGCTGGGGAAAGAAGGACGGATATTTCCGCGGCGACGAAGACGGCGAGAACTTCCGCGCCGAGCTGGCGCACCTGATGCTCACGCAGAAAGCCTGCTTCAATTCGCCGGTGTGGTTCAACGTCGGCGTGAAGGAAGCGCGCGGCTACGGCTGGGTGTACGACGCCGCGACAGACCGCATCCAGAAACTCGAAAGCGGCACGCGGCGGCCGCAGTGCTCGGCCTGCTTCATCGTGTCGGTTAAAGATTCGCTCGAATCGATTCTCGACCTGGCCAAGACCGAAGGCATGTTGTTCAAGTGGGGCTCCGGTACGGGATCGAATCTTTCGGCGCTGCGCGAGGAAGACGCGATTCTCTCGGGCGGCGGGCGCGCCAGCGGGCCGCTCTCCTTTATGAAGGGTTTCGATGCCTTCGCCGGCGTCATCAAATCCGGCGGCAAGACGCGGCGCGCGGCCAAAATGGTGATCCTCAACAGCGACCATCCGGATATCGAAAAGTTCATCTGGTGCAAGGCCAAGGAAGAGAAGAAAGCCTACACGCTGGTGGAGGCCGGTTATGACGCTTCGCTCGACGGCGAAGCCTACAGCTCCATCTTTTTCCAGAACGCCAACAACTCGGTGCGCGCCACCGACGATTTTATGCGCGCGGCGCAAGAGGACGGCGAATGGTGGACCAAGCACGTGTTCAGCGGCCAGCCCAAGGACCGGTACAAGGCGCGCGACCTGCTGCGCCAGATCGCCGAGGCCACCCACCAGTGCGGCGACCCCGGTATGCAATTCGATACCACCGTCAATCGCTGGCACCCGTGCAAGAACACGGCGCGCATCAACGCCTCCAACCCATGCTCGGAATACATGTTTCTGGACGATTCGGCGTGCAACCTGTCGTCGCTCAACCTGATGAAGTTTGTCGGCCCGGACGGCCAGTTCGACGTCGAGGCCTTCCGGCACGCGGTCGATACGCTGATCCTGGCGCAGGAAATCATCGTCGATAACGCCAGCTACCCGACCGAAAAGATCGGCGGAAATTCGCACCGTTTCCGCCCGCTGGGTCTTGGCTTCGCCAACCTGGGCGCACTGCTGATGTCGATGGGCGTGCCCTACGACAGCGACCAGGGGCGCGACATGGCGGCAGGCGTAACGGCGGTGATGTGCGGGCAGGCTTATCTGACCAGCTCGCGCGTGGCCGAAGCGGTGGGACCGTTCGGCGGGTACCGGGAAAACGAGCAGCCGTTCCTCGAAGTCATCCGCATGCACCGCGATTCGGTGGACCGCGTGCGGCGGACGCACCTTCCGGCTGCTTTGTACGAGGGCGCGCGCGAATGCTGGGACGACGCTTACCAATCCGGAAAACGCCACGGCTACCGCAACGCGCAGGTGACCGTGATCGCGCCGACCGGCACCATCGGGTTCATGATGGATTGCGATACCACCGGCATCGAACCGGACCTGGCGCTGGTGAAGTTCAAGAAGCTGGTGGGCGGCGGCGTCATCAAGATCGTCAACAACACCGTGCCGCAGGCGCTGATCAAGCTCGGTTATTCGTCCGCGCAGGCGGAGAAGATCGTCAGCCACATCGATTCCACCGGCACCATCGAAGGCGCGCCCGACCTGAAGCCGGAGCACCTGGCGGTCTTCGATTGCAGTTTCCGGCCACAGAACGGCGCGCGGTCAATCCATTACATGGGCCACGTGCGCATGATGGCGGCGGTGCAGCCGTTCATCTCCGGCGCCATTTCGAAGACCATCAACATGCCCGAGGAATCCACGGTGGAAGACATCGTCAATGCCTACACCGAAAGCTGGAAGCTGGGGCTGAAAGCGGTGGCGATTTACCGCGACAATTCCAAGCGCGTGCAGCCGCTCAGCTCGGGCAGCGGGAAGACCGAGAAAAAGGCCGCGATTGCCGCTCCCGCCGCTGCGCCGGTGGTTGAGAAAGTGGTCTACCGCCCGGTGCGGCGCAAGCTGCCCGACGAGCGGCGGAGCATCACCCACAAGTTCTCGATCGGCGGCCACGAGGGCTACATCACGGCCGGCATGTACGACGATGGCTCGGCAGGCGAACTCTTCATCACCATGGCCAAGGAAGGCTCGACCATTTCCGGCCTGATGGACGCGTTCGCCACCGCGATCAGCTTCAATTTGCAATATGGCGTGCCGCTGAAGTTCCTGGTCGATAAATTCGCCCACTTGCGGTTCGAGCCGAGCGGCTGGACCGGCAACCCACAGGTGCCCTACGCCAAGTCGATCATGGATTACATATTCCGCTGGCTGGGCGCCAAGTTCCTGGGACCGGAGTACGCCATCACCGAAGCCGGCGAAACCACCAACCTGCGGCCTACCGAGCCCGACCCGCAGCAGCAACTGCCCTTCGCGCCGGTCTCATCCGACGCGCCGCTGTGCGCCGAATGCGGGTCGATTATGACGCGCAACGGAAGCTGCTACAAGTGCGGCAACTGCGGCGGCACCAGCGGCTGTAGCTAGGCGGCGCAGTCCACCTGCCGCCACCGCGCGGCCGGAGCACCGAGTTTTCACTGGGAGAATCGCACACCCGGTCCGCACGTCGGGCCGGGTGTTTTTTCGTGGGCGGGCAGACCGGCCGGCGATGCGTGCTGAACGAGTTACGCGGCGTTGGGTTTCTGGCGCTTCCGGCGCCGCACGCGCTTCATCGCCGCGGCTGCCGCCCAGCACAGCGCCGCTCCGCCCGCCAGCAGCCACCCCGAGCCCGGCTCCGGCACGCCGCCGGGAGGTGGCGGATCGTCGAGAGTCGCTTCCACGACGGGCGAGCCCGTGGTCAGGCCACCTTCCGACAACGAGACCGTCAAATCCTGCGGAATGGTGTAGGAAGACAGCCCAACGCTGGCGGTTGGCCCGAGGTTCTGCAGTACCAGCACCGCCGTAGCGCCGCTGAACAGTTGCTGCGAGAGCGCGGGAGAAAGCGTAAACGAAGCCTCGAGCTCGCCCACCGGACCGCTATAGTAAGCCCCTTGGTACTGCGCCGGCACAAACTCCAGGGGACCCGGAAACGCCGCGATCACCGAGCCGCTGGGCGTCTCCAGCATCGCATCAAAAAGCCCACCCGGACCTGGCGAGCTGGAAACAAAGCCGAAACTCACTACCGCCGGATACGGCGATAGTCCGAACGCCGCCGCATCGACCGCAAAACCATACGTGGCCAGGGTGAAGAACAGCGCATCGTCAGTGTTGAGCGATGCCGTGGTTTGGTTGGTCACGTTGATCGGGCTCGCCGCCAGCGGCAAACTCGCCGCCAGCAGCGCGGCGACCCCGCTGCCCAACCATCCGGCGCCCCAATTGCGCTCTGTTCTCATCGGCCAAGTATACGCCGAGGGTTTTGGCTTGCCCAGGATCCAAAGTACCGGTACACGCCTCCGTGTTGCCCCGTACGCATTAAGGTAATAGCTGGCGGCCCGAATCAAAGGAGTGCGCCTACGGTTTGAACCGGCTATTACGCCGGCGCGTGGCTCTCGGGCTGAAATCACAGTGTGTTTTCGAATGGTCGGGTTTAGAATAGGGTTCGGATGCGGTTCGGAGTCCAGGTCCTTGCGTTGGCAATTGGTCTGCCGTTGCAGGTCTTGGTCGTCGTTGCCCTGCTTCGCGGCGCCTGGCGTCGTTTTCCGCTGCTGCTGGCGTTTTCGGCGGTGGAATTGGTTTCCGCTGTAGTCCAGGCGCCGAGCGCTCTCGAATGGATGCGCGGTCTCCACCCGCCCGGTCTGCCGTATTGGATAACCTACTGGACCGGCCAAGTCATCAACCAACTGCTTCTTTACGCGGTCGTCATTAGCCTGCTTTACCGGGCGTGCGACCGCCTTCGCTCGGCCCGGGCGGCGCGCGTGGTCTTGATTCTGGCGGCCTGCCTGGTGGCGGGTGGGACGTTTCTGCTGCACTACGGTCAGTCGCCTGTACGCGGCATCTGGTTGACGCCGTGGTTCCGCGATCTGAATTTTGCCTGCGCCCTGATGGACGTCGTGCTCTGGACCTCGCTATTGGTGGCGCGGGACAAGGATCGGCAACTGCTGATGCTGTCAGGGGGGCTGGGCGTGGAATTCGCCGGAGCTGCGATGGGCGAGTCGCTGCGCCAGATGGCGATGCGATCGCGGTCACACCCGCTCGCACTGGCGGGCGGCATGATTGCGGTTGCCGCCAGCTTGTTCCGGTTTTACACCTGGTGGCAGGCCTTGCGCCGGCAACCGGAAGCCAAGGCATCTGGCAAGTTCCAAGCTGTGCGTGAGCGCAGCCGTTCGTTATGACCCGGCCCGATTGAGCCAACCTGAAGACGCTGTCGCGTTAAATAGGGTGACATACTTCTGATAACCCCAAAGTGACTCGCGGAGGGCCGGGCATGCCCGGCCCCTACGGGAAACCTGCGTGCCCGCGCTTACTTGGCGGACGGGGGCCCGGCAGTGGCGGCCACCGTGGGAGCGGTGTACACTTTCACCTCGACGCGGCGGTTCTTGGCACGCGCCGCGGCGGTGTGGGCCTCATCCACCGGCTTGTCCGGACCCAAGCCGATAACGTGGACGCGGTAGACCGGAACGTCGTGTTTGGAAACCAGGTACTGCACCACGGCCTCGGCCCGGCGCCGGCTGAGCGCGTCGTTGTATGCCCGCCCACCCCGGCTGTCGGTAAAGCCTTCGACCGCGACAAAGAACCGCTTGTTGCCCTGTATATCCTGCACCAGTTTGTCCAGCGAGGCCTCGGCTTCCGTCGTCAAGTGATCCCGATTGGTGGCAAACGTCACAGTGGCCGAGGTCTGCACCTGATAGTCGTCCAGGCTCGCCACTGAGTCGCGGAGGCTTGCCAATGCCGTGGTATTCTGATCGCTCTTCTGAACCGCCACCCCGGCTTCCTTGGCGGCGTCGTTGGCGTGATTCCCCGCGTCTTGCGCGTCATGCTCGGCGGCGCCGGCCTTTTCATTGGCCCGGTCGATGCCAGTCGCGGTCTTTTCATCCAGTTCTTTCAACTGGTCCTGCGTAGTCTTGATTTGGGTAGCATTTTGAGTGCCCTGCTGGCTGGCCTGATCCGCCTTGGCCTGAATCGGGGCCTCTGTGGCCTGTACGTACTTCTTGGTTGCGCAGCCTGTGGCGAGCAACGCGCCCGCTGCGAGGATCGCGGCAGCTAGGGATGCCTTCATAATCGTCATAAACCTCGGCGGGCATTATAGCAAGCCTCGGCCCATTCGACAAGTCATGCTGTTTGTTGCAGATGGCCAATGCTTCCGGATAACACGCGCGTCCGCGTGAGGTAGTTTTTACACAAAGCCGCGCACTTCGTGCCTCTGCGTCACGGGTTGCGCAGTTTTTGCATCCAGTTGGTCATCACCGTAATCGGCGAATCGCTGGCCCACTCGTACGGCAGGTTCATCAGCAACCGCAGACCATCGGGCGACACATCGTACAAGTCGGACTTCTTCGGGATGGCGCGCGTCTCGAATAATCTGCGCGGAGGCTCGAACTTGAATTCGCCGGCAACGGACGACGTGGAAGCCGACATCACACTGCCGGCTCCGGCCAGGAAGAACAGCTCGAGTCCGTCGGCGCGCCAGCGCGGCATCCGGCCGCCGCTGGCGGAAACCCTCGAGCGGCGTTTGCTCCCGGCCGAAATGCCGTCGAACGCCTGCACGTAGATCTCATCCCGGCCGGATTCGCTGGATTGATACGCCAACCAGTGCCCGTTGGGCGAGAGCGCGGGATAGCTCTCGGAATGGGCCGTGTCGACTACCGGGCCGCCGCGGCGATCGCCGAAAGAGTATGCCCAAACGTCGGAAGAAGTGCCCGCGGTGGCAAAGGAGCCGAACAGGAGATAACGGCCGTCGCGCGACCAGTCAGTGAGATACTTCGTGTACTCGCTGTGGAACAGCGGCTCTCCCGGGTCGGGCGCGTTCAGCGTCTTCAGGTAAATGTCGTAGAGAGTGCCGGGATTGCTGGTAAAGGCCACCCGCGTACCGTCGGGCGACCAGGCCGGAGAACGCGCATCGGCTCCGGGAATCGAAACCAAACGCGACATCGCTTCTCCATCGAACAGCCACACCTCCCCGCGATGGCGGTCCGGCGCCAGTTTGCCGCAGAGCACTCGTCTGCCATCCGGCGCGATCCGCGGCAGACCCCAGTCCGCGGGCTCGCCCAGCAGCCCGATTTGTTTTCCGTCGCGATCCATCCACACCAACTGGCGAGCGGGCGGGTTGACCGTCTGATACACCAGCAGGCCCGTGGCGGAAACCGAAAGCGGCGCCAGCGAGAGAGTCTCGACCGCGCCTACATGGCGGAGAAACAACTCCGGTTTGCCCTCCACTTCGAGAATCGAGGGATTGAATCCCTGCGTGTACAGATCGCCGTCCTGAACGAAAAGCAGATAGCCGAACTTGGCTGGGTTGCCATCCAGATCTCCGGAGTATATGGCATCGGAATCGGAGGCAAAGAGGAGATCGCTGTCCCTGGTTTCTAGATCGCCCGAGTAAACTCCGTTGGTTTTGTCGGCCGCGCCGAGCGCGAGAAAAGTGAAGCGCCTGCCGTCGGGCAGGAAGTGGGGCCAGCGGTACGAGCGATGCTCTTTGGCCGCATTCAGCGGCAATAGGACCTGCAGATCGGCGCCGCTTTCGGAAATGCGGTAAAGACCGCCGCTGAGGCTGGGCGAGAAGACGATCACGCCGGCCGCATTCCATGTCCCGCCGCCCGCCATGTTATCGGCGGGACAAAGAATCCGCGGCTCTCCGGTAAAGCTGCCGTCGGTGTCCACCTGCAACTTCCATATCTTCAGCGAGCGCCCGGCGAAATATCCGATAGCGTGGCTGTCGGCGGACCAGAAAGGCTCCGCGGCATCCTCCGTACCGGGAACGATTCTGGCATGCGTTTCATCCAGTGCGCGCATCCACAGCATGCGGTGGCCTTCCGGGCCGTCCGCGGAAAACACAACGTAACGGCCGTCGGGCGATATAGTGACGCCGCCGGGGGAACTCGACTTCGCCTCCGCCGAGACGATGAATTTCAGCACCGGACCTGGCACGCGCCGCGCGAAGAACAGTTTGCCCGCTAGCAGGCCGGCAGCCGCGACCGTTAAGAGTATCGCTGCAAAGCCGAGCAACCGCATGCGCTTGGCGCGGCGCACCGCCTGCTCCGCGGCAAAAACATCCAGCCAGTAGGTTTCGCCGGCGGGCGCCGCCTTCTGACCGGTGCCGGCGGCCAGAGCGGCTCGCCGCGCGCGCGGGCGTGTGGCCTTGGTCAGAAACCGCGCCGACAGTTTCAACTCGGTCACCACGTTCTGCAGGCGCTGCCGCCGCCCGAGGGGTTCCTTGTTCAGGCAATCGGCGATCACCGGTTCGATGGCGGCCAAGACCGGCGATTCCACCTTTAGCTTGGGCGGGGATTGGTCCAGAATCGCGGTCCGCACGGCGTCGGGCCCGCCGCCAAACGCGGGCCGGCCGGCCGCCATTTCATACAGCACGGCTCCGTAAGCGAAGATGTCGCTCCGCCAGCCGGGCGCCTCGCCGCGAATCTGTTCCGGCGAGGTGTAGGCTTGGGCGTGCGCATCCTGGGCCACCGGCTGCAGGATCGCGGCGCTGTGGTCGCCGACCACGATCGACCAGGGCGAAAGACTGCCGTGGACCACCCCTCGGTCGTGCACTCTACCCAGTGCTTTGCCGATGCCGATGGCATAGCGCAGCACGAGTTCGGGCGCAAGTGGGCCCGCCTGAAGCAACTCCGCCAGAAGCTCGCCATGAGCGGGCTGTCCGGTCAGTATGTCGATTCCTCTCTCGGGGAGGTCGTTCACATTCCATCTCCGGCGGCGTCAATCCAGGTGCGCGAAATTCTCCGCTTGTTTCTGCGCTCCGAACTCCAGTATCCGCCCATGCGGACGACAATTCAACGAGATGCGACTGCCCGGCCATGAAACTGTTGCGGGGAGAAGCCGCGCCGGGCATGGCCGGTCCGCACGATGGTTAACCTGGCTTATGGTACGGCACCAAAGGCCATACCGGCGGCCTTAATTCCCAATTTTCGCACGGTCTCAAGAACTCCCTATTGACAGCGGCGGTACGCCATGTACAATCCAGAGTGGTATCCTTTTTTATTCCGATTTTATTCCGAACGAAAGTGGCGTGAAATGTTTAGAGCAAAAAAGCTCCCGCCGGCGGCGCAGCCGGAGGCCGACGGCTTTAACAGCATCCAGGTGGCGCGCATCTGCGGCGTGAGCCTGCGGCAGTTGCAGTGGTGGGACGAACGTAACGTCGTCTCGCCGCGGCAGGACGGCCACAAGAGGATTTATGCCGCCCAGGAAGTAGTGGAGATCTCGGTGATTGCCGAGCTCCGGCGCAAAGGGTTTTCGCTGCAGAAGATCCGCCGGGTTTTGCGCTTCCTCGAAAAAGATATGGGGAAGCGGCTGAGCGAAGCCCTGAGCGCATCCTCCGAGATGCATTTGCTCACTGACGGCAAGAGCATCTACCTCGAAGAGGCGCCCAACCGCATCATCAACCTGCTGAAGAACGCGCGCCAGCCGATGTTCCTGGTGTGCGTCACCGACCAGGTGAAAAGGTTGGGGATGGTGGCTGAGCGCAAGCCGGCAAAATCCGAGACCTCCACTGCGGCGCGCAAGGCCCGCGCCATCTAGCAATTCCACGCCCTTCACTACCGCGCGCCCGTGATCGTGTGGCCGCGAGCGAGAGGTTTGCCGGCGCTGTCATTCCCAGGCGATGCCGCGGCGGCGCATCTCGGTCGATAGCTGCGCCACGGATTCAAAGGCGACCGCATCGATGCCCAGCTTGCGGGCGGCTTCGGTGAAGGCTGGAATGTCGTCGGCGTAGAAGCACTCGCCGGCGCGGCACCCGGCGAGGCGGACGGCCTCCAGGAATATCTCGGGGCGCGGTTTCATCGCTTTCACCTGGTAGGAAAGCGCCATATGGTGGAAATGCCGCAGCACCGGGTACTGCCGCCGTACCATCTCGAAGTGAATCCGGTTGGTGTTGGAGACCAGCACCAGGCGATAGCGACGGGCCAGCCCTTCGATCATGCTCTCCGGGACCAGCACGCCGGAGAAAATCGAGTTCCAGATGGCGCAGAAGCGATCGTAATCCACTTTGAGTTCGAGTTGCGCGCAGAATTGAGCGCAAAAATCCCGCGGCTCCATCAGCCCGGTTTCGAAACGCGCCGCCAAGTCCGTGGCCGTGACGCGCCGGCGAATTTCGGCCTCCGGATACGGACAGAACTCCTCCAGCGCGCGATAGCCGGCGGAGAAATCGAAGTCGATCAGGACTTTGCCCAGGTCCATCAGGATGGCTCGATACATTGGCTCTTCCTACCATAGCCGATCCGGCGACGCGAGGCTTGGCGTTGTGCGATTACTAACGGGAATTGCAGGTCGATGGCTCCGGAGAGCCGGCCGGCGGCTATCTTTTCACGCCGCCAGGCGTCTCTTATGATGACGAGCCGAACGAAAGCGAATCGCAGGGAAAGAGCCCGGCAAGGGCCGCTTCGGCTCGACAACACAATTCGCACCCATTCCAAAAGGAGCTATGTTATGACCACGAAGTCTTTGTTGTGCGCCGCCGTCCTGGCGCTGGCCAGCTTTGCCGCCGCCAATGCCAAATCTTACGATATCGTTCTGGGCAACCCGGTGAAGGCCGGCCCGGTCCAACTCAACCCTGGAGCCTACACGGTGAAGGTAAAGGGCGACAGCGCCGTCTTCACCTCCGTCAGTTCCGGCAAATCGTACACCGCGCCGGTGAAACTCGACAACGACGGATCCAAGCACGACGCAACCTCCGTGAGAACGGCTACCGAGAATGGCGCCCAAGTGCTGAAGTCGATCCGGCTGGGCGGTTCCACTACCACGCTCGAATTCGACTAGTAGCCAACGGGTGCTCGCCAGATGACCGGACCGCTCCCGTGCTCGATGGGAGCGGTCCGCAGCCCCCGCCCCCACGTGGACCCATGCTCGCGAAGTTGACTCTGCGCGCGCGGTCTGGAAAAATGAAGTCTCGTGCCCGTGTGCGGATGTGGCGGAATTGGCAGACGCGCTAGATTCAGGTTCTAGTGGGGGCAACTCCGTGAAGGTTCAAGTCCTTTCATCCGCACCACCTCGTTTCTCGACAATCTTTCGGCGTCGATCTTGTGGGGACGTTACCCGGCAAACGTGCTTTTTCCCGTGCGGGCGCTAATCCGGAATCGGAAACCGAGCCGCCCGAGGCTGGCGGTCCATCAACGGTGAATTGCTCCCTGCGGGACCGGCGCCAGCGGTATCGAAGCTTGCCCGGTGTGGCTCGATCTCATGGTTCGCATGGCCGCGTAGCTGAGCGTCACGGCGAGCCCTACCATGGCCGGCAACTGGTACGAATAAGCCTGCGCCAAAAAGAGCAACGCCCCGAGGTAACCCGCCATCGCCAGCAGGTAACAGAAACATCCGTTTGCGATTTCCAGGTAGCCCTCGCGCTTGGCCCTGCGATAGGTCCGCAACACGAGCAGCATTGCCGATCCGAGACCGGCGGTGAAGAAAATAAGCGCCGGCACGCCGCACTCCGACGACACTTGGGTGTAGGCACAATGGCTTTCGTGCCAATTGCCGTGAAACCCTTGCGCCCGGCTCGTCTTCCCCTCAAAACTGGCGAATTGAGCCGGACCGACGCCAAACACCGGATGCTCGATGGTGTACTTCACGCTCGTCCTGAAGAGATACTTGCGCGCCTCCGTCGATTCATCAGCTTCCTTTTCCTTCGCTCCAAATATGGAGCTCAGGCGGTTGCGCGTCATCGCGGGTAATACTGCCAGCGCCACCAGTGCCATCACGCCAGCGACGACCACTAACAAGAGCCTTTGCGGCAGGGAAGCATGAATCAGGAGGCAAAGAAACATGACCGCCAAACCAATCAGGGCGCCTCGGGACGCGGTTCCCAATATGATCCAAACCCCGTACAGCAACAAACCCAGTACCACGATCCGGACGACTATCGATCTGCCCCGACCCGTCATAAAGAACAACAGAAAAGGCAACACCAATATCAGGTGCGCCGCCAGGTCGTTCGAATTGCCGATAGACCCGCTCGACTCGAGCGACACCCGGCCCTCGTCGATCTTCTCGAAAAGGCGCGTGGAGACCAGATTCACCACAGCGGCGGCGGCAATGACGCGGAATATGATGCGGACCTCATTCCAATTGAGCGCCATGCCACCGACCAAGACCAGAAAAATGACGTCGACTCTGGCATACGTGATCACTGTCGCCACCGAACCTCCCGGCCAGGAACTGAACGGCGAGGCCAGGGCCATCCAGACAAAGAAGGCCAGCCAATAATAGGAAGCACGCGATTGGAATGCGCGCCGCACGCCTCCCTTCAGCAGCGTCGACACTATCGCCAGCGGTGCGACCAGGTACAAAAGATAGGTGTTGACGTGGGTGACATAGAGGATTAACTCGGGCACGACGCCGAGGCGCAAGAAGAGCGCTGCAAGGCAAAAGTAGAACGAAATCTTGCGGATTGGCTCAGTTTCCCACGCGTCGTCGAACGAGAAAGGGATTTGTCCAACATCCACCGGGGCCAATGTGCCCGGCGCCATCGCAGGGGACCTCCGCGCCGCTCCGAGAGGTCCGGCCACGGAGCATTGCTGGTTATTGGATTGCATTGGTCAACTCTAATCTTAGTACTGACGCGCCCGCCCGTCAGGCATCATGAATGCGCTGCCGCGGGACCGTCACTCGCCATCACGCATTGCGCATGTACTTCCAGTAGATTCTCACGATGTCGCGGAGGGCCACAAGAAAATCGGCTGGCTTGACTTTGGAACCGGCGACGTCGCGCCAGACCATGAGCGGGAATTCGTAGATTCGTGCCGCTGCCGCACTGGAAGAGCCGAGCTTGCGGATGTAGCGGGCGAACACTTCCACGTCGAACACCCACCGGCTGCAGAAGGGTTCGTCGAATAGACCGGCCGTCGCCGGCACGGCTCGAAAAACCTTGGCGCCACACTGGGTGTCGTAAACCGCCATTCGCAACACCAGGGAGGCCGCGGTGGCAAAAACTCTTCCCAGATAATGACGCATCGCATGGCGCTCCACCTTGCGGCCTAGAAGCTTCACGCGGGAGCCGAACACCATATCGATTTCCGGCCGCGCGTCGAGGACGTTCAGAAACTCGGCAATGTCATCGAGAGGTGTCGCCAGGTCCGCATCCCAATAACCGGCATACGCGGCGCCGCTCAGCAGCGCCGCGCGCATACCGCGCCGCACTGCTTCGGCCTTGCCTCCGTTCTTGCCGCATTCAAGCAACGTAGCGCGGCCTTCACTCCCGGCGCAAATGCCACGCAGCACTTCCACGGTGTTGTCCGTGCTGCCATCGTCGACAAACAGCAACTCGGCGCCCGGCCGCTCGAGAAACCGCCGAAAATCGGAAACCGGCAGGCGGCGGCCTTCGTTGTAACACGGGACGACGATCACGGCCCGCCGGGATTCCGCTGTAGGATGATCCTGTGTCATGGGTGTTGAAGTGCGCGCCGGCCCCCGATCGGGCGATCGCGATTCCCGCCGCGTTCCATGGACCGCGCCACGGTCATTCACATCTTCGCATAGGCTCAGCCGGGCGTGGCGCCCTCCCTTTTCGGAAGGAAGTTGTCGCCAGCCCCTGGCACCCGGTGGACGCTGCGCCGGACCGAATTATCTCAAGCTAGCAGACGCGCCCTATCTTTTTTCGTCTTGTCTCGCTTAATCGGCGGATTGGATGCTAAAAAACAGGTACACTGAAGCGAATTCCGGACGGTAATGCCCGACTACCATTTCATGGCCGCGGACGTGCGGGGCAGTCTGCTGGCCATTTTGATTTTCCCCTTGTTCGTGTGGGCGCCCGGCTATGCGCTTGGGTTTGTGTTCAATCTGTTCGAATTTCGTAACCGCAGCGCCGCTTTTCGCGCCGTCATCGGCCTTCCGCTCGCCATCGCGCTCTGCCCGATTCTGACCTATTTCGTGGGCCGATGCGGCTCCATGCGCATGGCGCAGGGTTTGTACCTGGCGGTGGACCTGGCGCTGCTGGCGATCCTGGCATTTCACGCGAAGGACGGTTGGGCACGCCGGCCGCGGCTGCCCGACGGATGGGTGTTCTTTGCTGTGACGATCTCTGTGTGGCTGTTGGTCACGCTCTTTTATCTGGTGGACGTGCAGGCCGGCGACCGCCTCTATTATCCGACCAACTCAGTGGATTATTCGATACGCGCCACGCTGATTCATTCCATAACGACTACAGGCGTTCCGCCGCAGAATCCGTTGTTCCTGGCCAGCCCGCCGGCGGCGCTCCGCTATCACTATTTCTGGCTGATGACGTGCAGCCTGGTGAATCGTCTGGGTTCGCCCTGGGTGAGCGCGCGGCATGCGGAGATCGGCGGCGCGTTCTGGTGCGGCATCGGGCTGATGGCTCTGCTGGCCGCCTGCCTCCGCCTGTTCGTCGCAAATTCGGAAGTCTCCCTGGCGCGGCGGTTGCGGACGGGCGTGCTGCTGATGGGCATCACCGGCCTGGACATCCTGCCGGGCATGTTCCTGTTGTTTCTCTTCGCCCGGGGGCAGATGGATTTCGTTCTCCCCAGCCTGGAATGCTGGAACGAGTACGTCGATTGGTTTCTGCACAGCGCCATCTGGTCGCCGCATGCAATCGCCGCCTTAATCGCGGCCGTCACCGGCTTTCTGCTGCTGTGGCACGGGGCATCGAAGACCGGTTGGGCTAGCTGGGCGCGTTACGGCCTGCTGGCTGGGGCCGCCTTCGCGTCGGCCGCAGGCACTTCAATCTGGTTCACCTTCTCTTTCGCCGCCTTTCTGTGTGTCTGGACGGCGATCTGCATTGGCAAGCGCTGGTGGCGCGAAGTGACCGTCCTGGCGATTGCAGGCGTCACCTGTTGCGCCCTCGCTTATCCGTACCTGCACGATCTTGGGATTAGCCCCACCGCCGGGTCTCCGATTCACTTCACTGTGCGGGCCTTCTCGATGACAGCCCTGGTTCCGATGTGGCCGGGCATGCCAGGCTGGTTGCGCCTGATTCTGGTGAACGGATCGCTTCTGCCCCTGAATTACGCGCTGGAGTTCGGCTTCTTTTTCTTTATCGCGGGAGTCAAGTGGCGTCAGTACCGGGCCAGCGGTGAACCGCCCTCCCGCCAGGGCGCGGCGTGCCTGACCATGTTGGTCACCAGCGCTCTCATCTGCACCTTCCTGCGCTCCGACGTGAACGGCACCAATGACTTGGCCTGGAAGGGGTTCCTGCCCGCACAGTTCGTGCTGCTCCTCTGGGCGGTGGATCTCTGGCCGCGGCGCGACCGGCTGAGCTTCCTTTCCGCCCGCCGGAAGCGGTTGCTGACGGTTTGCATCGTGTTGGGCGCGGCCGGCACAGTGTATGAGATCGGCATCGTTCGCTTCTACCTGATTCTGGCCGACCGGGGGGTTCTCCCGACGCTGAGCTGGATGGCCCCCGACCGGCAGTTCGGCAAGCGGAACTACGCCGTGCGCGCCGCTTATGAATGGGTGCGGTCCACCACGCCAGAGACTGCCACTCTGCAATACAACCCCGACGTTCACCAGCAGGTGACCGACGCCATGCTGTACTCCGATCGCCGCTTCGTAGCCGCGGACCGTGACTGCGACACGACGTATGGCGGCGATCCCAGACTCTGCGCCCCGATCATGACCCGCCTGAATCGGCTCTATCCAGCCGCCGGTCAACCGGCCGGAATCAGCGTGGCGGAAGTCTGCCACGATCTGCCCATCGACGTGATCATCGTCAAAGACACCGACCCTGTCTGGAGCGATCCCCATAGCTGGGTATGGACCGTAAGACCCGTGTTTTCCGATGCTTATATGCGGCTGTTCAGTTGCCACAACACTGCGGACGACTCTTTGAAACGCCACTGAAATCCGGATCCCTCCACTTTGAACCGATGCCTCTGGGTAAAGGCGCGATTTGCCCCACTCGTAGCACAACGTTGCGCAGTGTAGCCCAATCACAACCTCGGTTCAGGCTGTTTTGTTGTTGAGTTTCGCAACAAATCTGCGCCAAACGGCCCATTTTTCGATCAACAGGCCTGTTGGTGATGATATTGCCAGAAGGCCATTGGATGATCTCTGCGCGGAGATGTGGTTTGCGCGGAAAGAGGGAGTAGTGCGCCGTTTGGTGCGGGACGCTGGTCATTTGATTCGCCCGGCCCTGGTTTTGCTAGCCGGTGTGGCCGTATTTCTGGTGGTGCGCAGCGCGATTGTCCCCAAAGCTTTTGGACAATACGGCCACTATCGCCCCGGTGCGCTTGCGCTGGTCCGGCAGCGGCCCATCGCTTACGCCGGCCAGGACACCTGCGTCGTCTGCCATGATGACGAAGCCACAGCGCGCGCCGCCGGCAAACACGCCCACGTAGCGTGCGAAGCCTGTCATGGGGCCTTGGCGCAGCACGCCGACGATCCCGCGGCGCACGTTCCGCAACTGCCCGACGTCGCCAACCTCTGCCGGCGTTGCCACGAAAAAGACGCGGCCAAGCCACCAACCTTTCCCCAGGTGGTGACCGCCGAGCATTCCGGCGGCATGGCCTGCAACCAGTGCCATCAACCGCACAACCCGCATCTCTAAGGCAAGGAGAAGAGTATGGATTTCAGCCGGCGCGATTTGTTCAAGGCAGGTGGAAAGCTGCTGGTGCTGGCATCGGTGGGCGCCACGCTGGAGCAGATCACCGGCGCCGAGCCCGCAAGCGATGCCTACAAAATGGCCGATCACTGGTGGGGCATGATCATCGACATCGACCACTGCATCGGCTGCGGCAACTGCGTTCGCGCCTGCTCCAGGGAAAACGGCGTGCCGCATGGCTACTTCCGCACCTGGGTGGAACGGTACCAGATTGAGGAGGGGAAGCAGCCGCGGGTCGATTCGCCCGATGGCGCCATGGAGGGCTTCCCGCCTAACACGCGCGAGCGCCTCAAGAGCTTCTTCGTACCCAAACTGTGCAACCAATGCGCCGCTTCGCCTTGCGTACAGGTCTGCCCGGTGGGGGCCACCTTCGTCAGTCCGGACGGCGTGGTGCTGGTGGATGATACCTATTGCCTGGGCTGCCGCTATTGCGTGCAAGCCTGCCCGTACGGATGCCGCTACCTGCATCCGCAGAAGCAGACGGTGGACAAATGCACGCTCTGCTATCACCGCATCACCAAGGGCCTCACCACGGCCTGCTGCGAAAGTTGCCCCACCGGCGCCCGCCTGTTGGTGGATTTCAAGAACCCCAAGGATCCGGTGCACGAGATCCTGCGCAACAACAAGGTCGAAGTGCTGAAGCCGTACATGGCTACCCAGGCCAAGGTCTATTACAAGAACCTGGACGGCGCGGTGCGTTAGAGGAAGCTATCGATGATACCTGGCGTGAACGGTTTCATGTACCCGAACGAGGTGGAGTTGCAATGGAGCGTTCTCATTGTTCTCTACCCGTATATAACGGGCCTGGTGGCAGGAGCCTTCATTCTGGCTTCGCTCGAGCGGGTTTTCAAAGTGGAGGCCGTGCGGCCCACCTACCGGCTGGCCCTGCTGACCGCGCTGGCCTTCCTGCTGGTCGCCCCGCTGCCCTTGCAGCTTCACCTGGGACATCCCGAGCGGTCGTTTGAAATGTACCTGACGCCGCACACCTCCTCCGCCATGGCCATGTTCGGCTTCGTTTATCTGTGGTATCTCACGGTGGTGCTGCTACTCGAAATCTGGCTCGAGTACCGCGCCGAAATCGTCGGGCTGGCGCAGACCACCACCGGTATCCGCCGCCTCATTTACCGGGCCTTGACGTTGGGTTCCTACAACGTCAGCCCGGAAGCACGCCGCATCGACGACAAGGTCGGTTATGCCGTCACCGTCATCGGCATTCCGTCGGCATTTCTGCTGCACGGGTACGTGGGCTTCATCTTTGGCTCGGTGAAGGCCAATCCATGGTGGTCCTCACCACTGATGCCAATCGTATTTCTGTTCTCGGCCATGGTCTCCGGTATTGCCGCGGTCATGGTGCTGTACGTGGTTTGTTCCAAGCTGCGGAAAGTGCCCATCGATATGCGGTGCCTGGACACCATCGCGCGTTATCTCTTCTACACTTTTGTCATCGACTTCACCTTGGAAATGCTGGACCTGGTGCATCGTACCTATGAAGCCGACGAGAGCTTCCGCAGCCTGGATTTCATGGTGCATACGCGGCTGTGGTTCTCGCAGGTGATTCTGCAAATCATGCTGGGCACACTGGTACCATTGGCGATTCTCGCGGCTAACCAGTTGTGGAGGTTCTCCGTGGGGGTCCGCAAGGCGATGTATATGACCGCCGGCGGATTGACGCTGATCGGCATTTTCGCCATGCGCTGGAACGTGGTGATCGGCGGGCAACTGTTCTCCAAGAGCTTTCTCGGCTACACCAGCTACAAAATGGAGCTGGTGACGAGAGAAGGGTTACTGTCGGCAATCGCGCTGATGATACTGCCGTTTGTGATTTTCCTGGTGCTGATCAAGCTGCTGCCGCCCTGGCAGGAAGAGAAGCCGCGGTAAGCCAGGGCATCGCCGCCTGGGTGGCAGACCGTAACGCGAACATCATTGTCAATCGATGGAAAAACGCAGTTTAGATTCCTCGATACGCCGCTTGATGGCGCCGAGTTGTTCGGCTGCTTCGCCGTCAGATCCTTGGTTGGCAACAATCAACTGTTCCAGCAGACGCGCGACCGCCGTTAGCTTGGGCAAATCTTGCCTGGCCTGGTTTCGTAAGCGGCGCCATCTTCGCAACTCAGGCCGACCGAGGCGAATGTGGCTATTCGAATAGACTCCGCATTCCGTCAGTTCCTCGACGTCCCCGTCCTCGAGCTCGCGGAGATGATGCACGTATGGGTCTTCCAGACATGGGTCCGCGAATCTCTGCCCACGAGCAATCTGGGCCCCGGACGGCCACGTTTCCCATTTGTGGCCATTGCATCCCCCGCATGCATAGTAGAGGTTGTGGTAGGCACAGATGAGATCGGTAAACTTGCTTTTGGGCTTGAAATGTTCAACTTCGAAAACCTCGTCGCCGCCCAGGTACTCCTCCGTGCGCTCACAATATGCGCACCGCGCGAGAAAATCCCTGCGCAGGAACGGCTTGTATTCCCTATAGTTGGACTTAGCCGGCGGGTTTTCTCTGCGGGCAAAGAGCGCCATGATCCAAAGCCGATCAACTCGAATTACTTCTGGAGCTTCAGTAACAGATCCTGAATCGATTCCAAAAGCTGGGTCCGCTCCATCTCCCACTGGCGATCCCTTGCCTCGATTCTGGGGTCCTCGTCCTCGGCGTCAAGGCGAGTTTCGATACGTTCCAACTCGAAGCGCTCAAGCACCGTGAGCTCTGATACAAGACGTTTGTCGACGAGTTCGTGATAGCGCTGCCGGACCTCGCGATCCGCCATCGAAGCAATCCTGGAGGCGACCGCCAGTACCTCCGTATCAACGGCGCCACGATTGACAGCGGGCGTCGGTCTGCGGCTCGGCATCGCGTACTTGCCGGGCCAAAGCCGATGGCTTGACCTCGGCGCACAGTTCCGACGTGTGCTGTACTCGACGCGACGATGGAAGTCCTTCACATCCATAACGAATCACTTGCCATTCTTGGTAGCTTTGGCATCCGGAACCACTGCTCTTGTTCGTTCTTTGAGTATATCGAGTTGCTCGCCGGCCCGTTTCAGGCCGCGCAGTAGCCGCTGGAAGCCTTCTTCGCTGAGCTGGATTGCTGTCCGTTCCTTCTGACCGTAAAGGTCCGAGGTAATGATCTCCATCGTGGCAAGATAAGTGAGGCCCAAGAACGCCGTGTAGGGGTCTTCGCCGTCAGCCTTGAAATAGTGGTACGACAAGCCGCCGAAGAGTGGCCTGGCATTCCAGACAATGCTGACATCGTCTATCGTCGGGAGCCCTATATTAAGCTGAGTACCCTCGATGCCGTCGATCCAAACCCGCTCCTTGACTGGAGAGAGACGCTTCAGAAATGTCGAGAGTATCCCGAGAGGCTCCGGCCCAAATCCTAACAGCAAGAGATCTCTTTCAATGTCCTCCAGTTCCAGGCTGTACCGTTGCCAACTCTCGAGCAGTTGTCGGATCACGCCCGCAGTCTGCCTGAACTGGTCAGGCAACAGGGTGCTCGCCACGACAGCAGGAGGGATGCTCGGCGCATACAGTTCATAGTCGCGAGTTGACAGGAACCAGTCCGCAATTACGTCCCGCTGCTTGTCATCTAAGCGAAAGAACGCGGCCAGGTCGTCTTTGAAATCGTCCGGAGGCCGCTGAGCCGCCCCGAAGATTCTATATTCCACAAGTCCGTCCTCCTTCACACCAATCGAAAAGAGTCTGCCGACATAGGCACATGCTGGCGGAAGCGTGCCATCCGAATTCTACCAAACTTCCTGGCGGTCATCGCTGCCTCAGGCAAACCTGAGCCAGTCCGCCGGCCTTTACCGCATGACCACTTTATCCGTCGCCTGATTGGCGTAATCGTCTTCCACGCGGATGGCGATGGTGTGCTCGCCCGCGGCGGCGTCGAGCGACAGGGCGTAATCGAGCTCCAGCGAATCGGAGAGTTTCGTTCGAGGGGCGGCCACCATCCAATCGCCGCCATCGAGCGAGTATTCCGCCTTGGTGACGTTGCTGAGCGCGTCGGCGGCGTGCCATCGCACGTCGAGTTTGTCTCCGTTGCGGGTCGCGCTGAGCCCGCTGATGCGCGGCGGCGTGTTATCGATGGTGAAAACCTCGCTCACCAGTTGCCCGGTGAGCGCATCGGCGGGCGGATTGGAAGGCGCGTCGGAAGCGGCGATGCGGACGCGGTAATCGCCATCCGTGAAGGCCGTGGAATCCCACGAAAAGTACTTTTCGGCAAGCTTCTGCTTAAGCGGCTTCCACTCGGTTTCGGTTTCGCCGCGGATCTCGACGGTGTAGGTCATCGAATCGCCGTTCGGATCGGACGCCACCCAGCGGGCGCCGATCCATCCCTTGGCCCACTGCAAGGTGGGCGTGCTGGTGCCCGCCAACTCCAGGGTCGGCATGGGCGCCGGGGCAGTGCGTTTTCCAAGCGGCGGCAGGTTCAGCGATTGCGGCTGCGAGCCGGTTGCCACCGGCATGAGCGGCGATGGAAACTTGTAGTTGGCTGGCGTGATTTCGATTTGCTCCACGCGCGGCGCCAGGTTCTTCGACAGGTAGGCCACATCAACCGACTCCAGTTGTGGCGAGCGGCCTTGCGCGTTGGCGGTGAGAGTAGCCTTCCATTGCAGGAAACGCGCCGCGGGGGAAGCGACGGGCGCACCCTTGGTATCGGCGATAGCGGCCGACCACGGGCTCCAGTTCTTCTGCGGTTGATCCAAATTGCCGCTGCGTGTAGCTAGCGCGACCTGGCCGCCGTCCAGGCGGGCCTCAAAACTGAGCCGTCCCCATTGCGAAAATAGAGCGGCGTCGAATACGTCGCTTTCGAGCGTGCCTTCGCGTTCCAGGCCCGGCCCGATTTCATACAGCTTGCCCACGTTGCCGGTCACGGCGTAGAGGCGGCCGCCTGGCCCGCTCGCGAACGCCGTCACCTGGGTAGAAGCGGTGGTCAGCAGCGCGGCATAAAGAAATGGCGTTTCGATGCGATACACATTGCCGTGATTGCCGGCACCTAAAATGGCGCGGCCTTCGGCATCGAAACCGATGGCGTAGACCACATCGAGCGGGTTCGTCCAGATGCGCTCGGGGTTGCCATCGGGGTGAATGCGATAAACGTCGCTGCCGCCGGTCACTCCGGTGGACCCGGCCAGCGTCGCGGGCAGAAGCGCAGCCGCGCGCGGCGTGGGTTGCGGCGCGGCTCCTGGCGCTACGGCCGCGGCCGCGGCTGTGGCGAGGGGCATTGACGGAAGCGGCAGAGTCGGCGTGGGCAGGGTCGGCGCCGATTTTCCGCCCACCGCCGCGGCGTAAATCGAGCCGTCGGGCGCAACTGCCACCGCTGTCACTTCCTTCTTCGGCATCTGGTAGAGGACGAAGCCCTCACCGGCGGGCGAAACGCGCAACACCAGGCCGCGCGGCTCGGTGCCGACGATCAGGTTGCCTTTCCCGTCCAGCGTCATCGACCGTACATGGGTCTCGTCGGCGTTGAAGAAGACGGCGCCTTTGCCGTCAGGCGTGACGCGGTCGATCTCGCCCGGGTCGCCAGTGGCCACATAGAGGTTGCCCGCGCTATCAAACGCGAGCGCCCAGATGTACTTGGTCTTGGGATCGAAGAAGACTTCGGGCTTGGCTTTGCCCGTGATGCGGTAGACCTTGCCGTCGGGCGAGGTGGCCGCGTATACGCGGTCCTTGGCGTCGATGGCGATGGCCTGCACGGCGAGACCTTCCAGTTCCGCCGCCAGCTCGCCTTTGCCATTGGGCGGGACGCGGTAGAGCTTGGCGTTGGAGCCGCCGCCGACGTAAAGCACGCCCTTGGAATCGCGCGCCAGCGCCCACAGGTAGGCGAGCGACGTGTCGAACATTTCGCGCAATTCAGGCGCCAGGGTAACCAGGCCGTCGCTGCGCAGCGACAATTTCTTGACGTTGCCCTTTTCGAAATCGGCATATTCGCTCTGCGACCAGAAGCGGGTGTCACCCGCATGGAGCGCGGCGCAGCCGATGAAAACGGCCGCGGCGCGACGGAAAGAGATCGGTAGTCGGTTCATATGAGAAGTGTTCAGCCAACCCTTTTGAGCCACGGATGAACACAGATAAACACAGATGAAAAAGAAAAACTCTTATCCGTGTTCACCCTTGTTCATCCGTGACCTGTTGTGTTTTGGCTCTTACAGCGCTGCGCGTCTTCATTTGACGTGGATGTGAAGCGAGAAGCTGCCGGTGACCACGTAATCGAAGGGCAGCGCCGTCTGCTCGACGGCGGTTTCGGGCGTGGTGATGAGGGAGCGGCCGGGCGAACGCCCAGCCTGCATCACGTTGAGCACCGAGCCCGGCAGGCTGGGCATGGTCTTATCGTCATAATATGCCGTGGGACTCGCTTCCACCAGCGAAACATACAGCCGGTTGTTGGAGCGCTCCTGGTTCAGCAGCGAAACCGTCTCGGGGATGTCCAGAAAGTGGCTCATCATCCCCGCCATGTTCTGCATGCGGTTGACGGTTTCGGCATCGCTCAGCAGGATACGATGGTCGCCCTTGGCCAGGCTTTCCGGAATGCGGATGGTGAAATCGCGCTCGATGGGGTCGCCGCGGTAGGGCCGCAGAAACACTTTGACCGCGAGTGGCTGGCCGGCTTCGACATCGCTATCGGCCGCCCACGCATTTTCGATGACGGCAATCCGCCGCTCCGGCAACAGGTCCACGGTAACGTTGACCCGCTTCACTTCCGGCGTCTTCACGTTGTTGAGGTACAGCCGGTTGAACTTGTCGCCGAACCAGCCGGCCAGGATCATCGACGCAGGCATGGGCATCTCGCCGGTGGTCTGCATGGTGGAAAGCGCAATGTTCCGGTCGCCGTTCATTTCCACCTGGCCGCTGAGCCGGTAAGTGGCTTCGTCGGCGAACTCGTTCAGCTCGGAGACGGAGTTATACAGCGTCAGCATCATCAGGTAGGGCGTCCACTTCTGCTGCACGAAGACGTGGAAGTGAAACTCCTTTTCGCGGGAAGCGCGGTTCTTATCGTCGAAAGCGCGGACGCGCACGTCGACCGGAATCATCCGGCTGACGCCGCCGAGCACGCCCTCGATACCGCTGTGCCGGTCCTGATGGAGCGCGCCGACAATGTCGGTCGCGTTGGCCATCTTGTTCGGCTGGTAGGACGAGGCGAGCGTCATCAGCACTTCGCCCTTGCTCATCGGCATGTCCACCGGCCCGAGATTGAAGAAGGAATGCCCGAAGGCGAGCACACGCTTGCCGTCGTTGTAGGTCACGGTGCCGAGGCCGGTGACGGTCAGATCGCCATCCACCAGCACGCCGGCCACGGCGTCACCCGGATTGAGCGCGTGTTCCCAGCCGGGCGCCGGCTGGCCGCCGCGAAGATCGCCGCCCGCGCCTCCCTGCGCCATGTGGATGCCCATTTGGCGGAACAGCGGGCCGAACTCGCGCAGAGTGTCGTCGGTGAAACCGGAAAACGCGAGCGGCGCCTCGATCGGCTCCATGATGGGCATTTCGGACGGCAGACCGCCGCTCACTGCGCCCGCGGCCACCAGTTGGCCCAACAGCTCGCCCGTCACCGCAGCCTGGTCGCTACGCGGCGCAGGCTTGGCCGGCGTGCGCGAATCGTCGGGCCGCGATTGGTCGAGGTCCTCGATTTCCAGCATCGACTGAATCGGCGTGATGCCGCATATCGCATCCGGAGAAAACACGCTCAGCCGCAGCGCGACGGCGCCCACCAGCTTGCCATCGATGTAGACCGGGCTGCCGCTCATCCCCGCGGCGACGTTGGTACGCAACGCCTTGCCGCCCATCTTGGCGATGATAATATCTTGCTTCGGCCCCCACATATCCTTCCAGCGGCCGATGATTTCGATGGGGATCGGTTCCGGCTCGGTTCCCTGGAACACGGTCCAGGCCACGCCCTTCATGCCCGGCTTCACTTGGTCGAGCGGCAGAATTTCCACCTTGCCGGCTTTGGGGCGCGGCAGTGGCGCATCGGCGGCGAGGAGCGGAAGCGCAGCAACCGCGAACCCCAGAAAAATCGCGGCAGAGTGCAATTTCATGTAAATCGAGGACTCCAGTTGCTTCAATTGTACTATGGGGGACGAAGCGGACCGCCGGAAAGGGTACGGGGCTCACTTTGCCCTGCCCCGCCCTGCTGCCGGTTTCGGTTACTCGTCACCGTCCGGCCCCGAACAATGCTACAAAGAATGTAGAGCAGCTCCTCTCCGAAATGTCCACCTCTGCGAATCCGGTCCGGGATATCGAAATGACCACGCTCTCGAACGGGCTGCGCGTCATCAGCGAGCGCATGCCGCATGTGCGGTCGGTTTCGGTGGGCATCTGGGTATGCACCGGCTCGCGGCGCGAAATCGCGGAGCGCAACGGCATCTCGCACTTCATCGAGCACATGCTGTTCAAGGGCACCACCAGCCGCTCGGCGGAGGCTATCGCGCGCTCGATGGATTCGATCGGCGGCAACCTGGACGCCTTCACCGGCAAGGAGCTGGTGTGCTTCAACACCAAGGTCCTCGACGAGCACCTGTCGCGCGCCTTCGACGTGCTGGCCGATCTGGTGCTGCATCCGCTGTTTCGCGACGAAGACATCGAGAAAGAAAAGGGCGTCATTCTGGAAGAGATCAAGATGGAGGCCGATAGCCCCGATTACCTGGTGCAGGAGATCTTCTCTTCCAACTTCTGGAAAGACCATCCGCTGGGCAAGCCGATCCTGGGCACGCCCGAGACCGTCGGCAAGCTCGATCAAGCCGCCGTGCGCGATTATTATGCCGCCGTCTACACGCCCGCCAACGTGATCGTAACGGCGGCCGGCAATCTCACGCACGAGACGCTGGTTCGCCTGGCGCGCCAGTATTTTGAGGAGTTGCCGGCGGGCTCGCCGGCGCCGGCCGACCAGGCGCCGCACACGCACGCGCGCATCGCGCTGCGCAACAAGCGGGCGCTTGAGCAGGTACATCTCTGCCTGGGAGTTCCTTCGCACCCGTTGCCGCACCGCGAGCGCTTCACCTGGTACGTGCTCAACACCCTGCTAGGCGGCGGCATGAGCTCGAGGCTGTTTCAGAACATTCGCGAGCGCCAGGGGCTGGCGTACGCGGTATTCTCCGAGCTCAGCCCCTATCGCGATACCGGCTGCCTTTCGGTGTATGCCGGCACCTCGCGCGAATCCGCGCGCCGCGTGGTCGAATCGGTTCTCAAGGAATTCCGCGACCTCAAGGACCAGCCGGTGGACGAGGAAGAGTTGCGCCGCGCCAAGGATTACCTGAAGGGTTCGCTCGTGCTTGGCCTGGAATCGACCTCCTCGCGCATGTCCGGCCTGGCGCGCAACGAGATCTACTTTGGCCGCTTCTTTTCGCTCGACGAGCTGTTGGAGAGCATCGAATCGGTGGCCGCCGACGGCCTGCAAGAGCTGGCGCGAACGTTCTTCGACTCACGCCACATCGCGCTGACCATCCTGGGCAACCTGGAGGACCTGCACGTAGGCCGCGAAGACCTGGTCTGCTGACGCGGGGTAGCGCCGGCGGCCTTGCCCGCCGGTGTCTTGCAGCTAGATTTAGCACGCGCTTGCCCACCACATGCGGTGGGGGGCGCTGCCAGCGCATCGGAAATAAAGTCGAAAGCGAAAACACCGGCGGCAAGACCGCCGGCGCTACCCCAATTTGCCGGTATCATTTGGGCACAATTCGACGTACAATCGAGTGCAGGCAGGTGGGTGATGAAGTTGGATGTGCCCGAGATTCTGATCGTTCTCGGCGTGCTGGCTGGCATTGCATGGGCGATTTACAATCGCCTGCACCCGCACGTGGAACCACCGGCGCGGCGTCGCCCGGCGGGACGTTTACCTTCGCGTGGTGCCTAGCGAAGATTCGAGCGCGATTCGCACCAGTTGGCTGCGCGTGCGCACATGAGTCTTTTGAAAGAGTTGCTGCAGCGTGGCTTTGACGGCGCTTTCCGAGACGCCGAGCTGCGCGGCGATCTCCTTGTTGGTGAATCCTTCAAATAGTCCTTGCAACACCTCCTGTTCGCGCTCGGTGAGCAGCCGGCGAAGGTTGTGCTCTTCGCGGAAGCTCACGTTGTCGGCAAGCGATTGAATCACTTTGGGATCCACCCACATTTCGCCGGCCGCTACTTGCCGGATGGCCTGCGCCAGGCTGCCGGGAGAATTGTGCTTGAGAAAAATGCCGGAGGCGCCCAGCTTCAGCGCCAGCGAGCTTTCGGTGGCGCTCATGCCGGCGGTCACCATCAGAGTTTTGCCGCGGTAGCCGGCACGGAGCGCGGCTTCGAGAAACTGCGCGCCGTGATCGTCGCCCAGGTCGTAGTCGAGCAGGATGACATCCACCGGCGTCTTCTGGAGGATGCCGAGCGCTTCGGCCGAGGTCCCGCAATGGCCGGCCATTGCGAAATCCGGCTCGGAGGCCAGCAGCCGGCCGAGGCTCTCGCGGAACAGCACGTGATCGTCAAGCAGTAGCAACCGGATGGGTTCCATGTTCCGCCATGCGCGAGAATTCGCGTTCTCTGGGGCCGGCCACGGCCAGTTCGATGACGAACGAGCAGCCCGCCACGGTTGGATCGTGCCGCAGCTCGCCGTGGAAAGACCGCACGAAGGCGCGCGACAGAAACAGCCCCAGCCCGGTGGACTGCGCGCCGTGTTGAAAGGGCTGAAAGAGTTTTTCGGTGGAGCTGATGCCCGGACCGGAATCGGTGACGCGGAGCAGCACGGCGTGGTCGTTGGCCGATACCGTGATATCGATCCGCTTGTCCGCCGCACCGTCGAGTGCCCGTTGGCTGTTCTTGATGAGATTGAGCAACACCTGCAACAGGCTGTGACGATCGGCCCATACCGGCGGCAATTCTTCCGGCACCTGCCAATGCACATCGATTCCCGCATCGCGGCAGTAGGGCTCGAGGACGATGCGCAGCTCATCCAGGGTTTCGAACAGGTCGATGCCGGACACCGGGTCGGGACGCTGGCTGTGCTTGAGCTCGACCGAGGCAATGCGGGTGAGCGTTTCGACCAGCGATCCCAGCGCCTCAAAATCCCGATCGGCCCGGAGCGCACCGGAGCGGACCAAGTTCTCATAGATCACGGCGATGGCGCCGCAGACGTTGCGGATCTCGTGAGAAACCGCGCCCACCAGGATGCGCGAGCCGGCCAGCAACTGCTCCAGGCCGGATTCCTCGCGTTCCCGCAATTGCTCGGAAGCATCCACGACGAGGGCGGCCAGGCGCGGGCCCATGGCCGTCTGGTAGGTGGAAAAGAACACATCAGCCAGAAACACGTCGCCGCTCGCGCGCTCGCCGCGGCACTGCATCTCGGTGCGGAACGTCGGCTGCGCCGTGCCGCCGACCGGCACGCGGCCGAGCGCCGGCACATAGCGCCGGATGCTCCTACCGGTAAATTCGCCGTCGGGCACGCCGAACAGCCGGTGCGCGGCCTGGTTGGCCCGCAGGATCAGGCAATCGGTTGCCATGGTCAGGATGGCCACGGGGCTGCTTTCGATCAGAAATTCGAGCTGCTCTTCGGCGGAACGCCGCGCGGCCACTTCGCTTTCCACGCGGTGCAAGTTATCCAATTCGCGCGCCCGGCTGCGGCTGATTTCGAAGGCGAACAGCCCGGTGCCGGCCAGTGCGATGAACACCAGGAAGTCCTCCGGCAGCGACAGGCTGAGCGGAAAATGCGGCGCAAAGATGTGCGAAAGCAGCGTACACAGCGTCGCCGTGGCCAAAATCCGCCAGCGGGGCCACACGGTGCCTACCAACAGAATGGGGCCGAGATACAGGAAGCCGAACGCCAGCGGCGGATCGACCTGCCAGTCAATCAGGGCCACAGCCAGGATGAGCAGGGCGGCCGCGGCCACACGGAGGTTGCCTTGAAGTTGAGACAATCGCACTGGTAAGCCTTATCCGAATTGTAGATACAATCATGCTACAACCCAAGGCCTGGGGCTGAAAGATAGGCTGGCCGTGTCCGAAAGATAGGTGGTGGGCCCACGGTCGAAGCCGCTAAAGTCAAAGAGGAACCTCTTGCCAACCTTTTCTTCGGATCTAAGGCCTTGCCGCGAAATAACCATGCCAAATCCTGCCGAACGACGTGGCGCACGCACTCGTCGGTGCCGTGTCGAGAATCTTCTCGACACCCGCTCGGTGCTGCGGCGCCGGGCGTCGGCACGAGTGTCGACGCGGCACGCATGAGTGCGCGCGCCGCCCTGCGCATCTGCGCCGGAGTGACGGCGGCTTGCCTGGCTCCCGCCTTCGCGCAGACGGCGCTCACGTGGCAACAGGTGAAAGAGAAGTTCGCCGCCAGTAACCCCACGCTGCAGGCCGGTCAAATAAACATTCAAGAGGCCAAAGACCAGGAAATCACCGCCAACCTGCGCCCCAACCCGAATTTCTCATTCACCCTCGATCAGCTCGACCCGTTCAGCCCGAACCCGTACCGGCCATTGGCGAACATGGAGCCGCTGGCGAGTTTCGATTACCTGCACGAGCGGCAGCACAAGCGCGAGCTGCGCCTGGAAAGCGCGCAGAAGGGCACCGCCGTCGCCGTGTCGCAACAGACGGACCTGGAGCGCACCCTGCTGTTCACGCTGCGCACCGCTTTTGTACAGACCTTGCAGGCGAAACAAGTGCTGGCGCTGGCCAAGGACAATTTGGAATACTTCGGCAAAGAGCTCGGCATTAGCCGCGAGCGCTACAAAGCCGGCGACATCGCGCGTGTGGACCTGGACCGCATCGAGCTGCAGTTGCCGCAGTATCAATCCGATTACGAAACGGCGATGGTGAATCTGCGCACCGCCAAGATCACTCTGCAGGCCATGTTGAGCGACCGCTCCCCGGTGGACCAATTCGACGTGACGGGGCCGTTCGATTTCGCCGAGCAACTGACGCCGCTCGAAGACTTTCATACCGTCGCGCTGGCCACCCGGCCGGATCTGAAAGCGGCGGCGCAGGCGGTGGACAAGGCGGAAACCGACCACCGGTTGGCCGAAGCCAATGGCTCGACCGATCCGACATTCAGCGTGGACTTCGGCCGCAACCCTCCCATCCCCGTCTACATGGGCGTTAGCATCAGCATTCCGCTGCGCATTTTCGACAAGAACCAGGGCGAAAAAGCGCGCACCGAGATCGATATCAAGCACGCCGAGCGGCTGCGCGACGCCGCGCAGAACCAGGTCTTCAGCGATGTGGATTCGGCCTACTTTACGGTGGCGTCGGCGGTGAATCTGCTACGAGGGTACCGTGGCGCGAACGGCTTTCTCGATCGCGCCACCAGCGTGCGCGACATCGTTTCCTTTTCCTACCAACACGGAGGCGCGGCGCTGGTGGACTTTCTGGATGCACAGCACGATTACCGGGCGGTTCAAGTCGCGTACCTCAATCTGATCGCCAGTTATCTGACGGCCGCGGGGCAGTTGAACCTGGCCGTTGGCCGCGAGGTGATTCCATGAAGCTCGCACGGGGCATGACCGGTTGCGCTCTTGTGGCGTTGGCGCTGGCGATGGCTGGCTGCCGGGCCAAGGGCCAGCCGGATCCCAAGGCCGAAGCGCCGCCGCCGGCGCAGGTCGAAAATGAAACCGACGTGAACCTGGTCAAGGTGGACCATCCCGAGCAGTTCCCTCTGGCCACCGCGGAATTGCGCGAGACGACGCCCGAACTGCAAGTTACCGGCGTGGTGAGCGTGGATGTCTCGCGCAACGTGCCGGTGATTTCGCTCGCCTCCGGCCGCGTGGTCGAAATTCACGCCAAGCTCGGCGACACCGTCACCAAAGGGCAGTTGCTGATGCGCGTGCAAAGCTCCGATATTTCTTCGGCCTTTTCCGATTATCGCCATGCGCTGGCCGATCAGAAGCTGTTGCGGGCGCAACTTTCCCGCACGCAACTGCTCTACGACAAGGGCGCCATGGCGCAAAAAGATCTCGAAGTGGCGCAAGACGCCGCCGACAAGGCGCAGGTGGATGTGGACACGGCGCTGGAGCGGCTCAAGGTGCTGGGCGTCGACGTCGACCACCCCAGTTCGCTGGTGGACATCTTCGCGCCGATTTCCGGCGTCATCGTCGAACAGAACGTTACCAACGCCGGCGGCGTCAAGACGCTCGACAATTCGCCCAACCTGTTCACCATCGCCGATCTTTCCAACGTCTGGGTAATCTGCGACGTGTATGAGAACGACCTGGCGAGTGTGCGCCTCGGCGAGTTCGCCGACATCCATCTCACCGCTTATCCGGGACAGGCGCTGCGCGCCCGCATCGACAATATCGGCCCCATCATGGATCCCAACATCCGCACCGCCAAGGTACGGCTGCAAGTTTCCAATCCCGGGGTGATGCGCCTGGGCATGTTCGTTACGGCCACCTTCCACGGCCAGCACGCAGAATCGCGCGCCGTGGTGCCCGCCGCGGCCGTACTGCACCTGCACGACCGCGATTGGGTTTATGTTCCGGCCGGCGAAAAGGCGTTCCGCAGGGTGGAAGTGACGGGCGGCAAGATGCTGCCCCCGAATCTTCAGGAAGTGCTGAGCGGCATCGCGCCGGGCGCTCGCGTGGTCTCCAATGCCCTCGTGCTCCAGAACACCGCGGAGCAATAAGCGGGTGATCGGGATATGATCCGGCGAATCGTCGATTTCGCGCTCACCAGCCGCTTTCTCGTCGTAGTGATCGCTGCGCTGCTGTTTTTCTGGGGCGTCATTTCCTTTGAAAAGCTGCCGATCGAGGCGTATCCCGACGTGGCCAACAACTACGTCCAGGTCATCACGCAGTGGCCGGGACGCGCGGCGGAGGAAGTCGAGCAGCAGGTGACCATTCCGCTCGAAATCGTGATGAACGGATTGCCGCACCTGGAACATCTGCGTTCTACTTCCTTGTTCGGGCTCTCCAGCCTGATGTTGGTCTTCGACGACGATTCCGATAACGACTGGAACCGCTCCAAGGTGCTGGAGCGCCTCGCACAGGTCACTCTGCCTCAGGGCCTGCAACCGCAGATGGGCACCGACTGGAGCCCGGTGGGGCAGATCTATTGGTACTCGCTGCACAGCGATAATCCCGAGTACGATCTGCTGGAACTGAAAGCGCTCGAGGATTGGGTGCTCGAAAAGCAGTTCAAATCGGTGCCCAACGTGGTCGACGTGGCCAGCTTTGGCGGCGCCACCAAGGAATACCAGGTGCGCATCGACCCGGATAAGCTGGTGGACTACGGTTTGAGCATCGGGCAGGTGGAGCAGCAGCTCGGCAACAATAACGTGAATGCGGGCGGCAACTTCATCGAGCAGGGCTTGCAGCAAGTCAATGTGCGCGAGGTGGGACTGGTCGATCATGTCGAGGACATCGGCAAGATCGTGTTGAAGACGCAGAGCGGCACGCCCGTTCGCGTTTCCGGCATTGCCACGGTCGAACAGGGCCCCAAGATCCGGCTGGGGCAGATCGGTAAGGCAATCCACCGCGCCGACGGCAGGGTCATCGACAATGACGATGTCATCGAAGGCATCGCGCTGCTGCGCAAGGGCGCCGATTCCGACCAGGTGCTGAAGGACATTCACGCCAAAGTCGACGAGCTGAACAACAGCATTCTGCCGCCCGGCGTCAAAGTGGTTCCGTTCCTGGACCGCAGCGACCTGGTGCACTACACCACGCACACCGTGCTGCACAACCTCACCGAGGGAATCATTCTGGTGGCTATCGTCCTGTTCCTGTTCCTCGGGAATGTGCGCGGCGCGCTGATCGTGGCCTTGACCATCCCGTTTTCGCTGTTGTTCGCCGCGATTTGCCTCGACCTGCGCCACATTCCCGCCAACCTGCTCTCGCTGGGTGCGCTCGATTTCGGCATGGTGGTGGATGGAGCGGTAGTGATGGTGGAGAACATCGTGCGGCATCTGGGCGAGCGCGCAACGCCCAAAACGGCCATGGAGCGCATTCGTGAGGCCGCGCATGAGGTGCAGCGGCCGGTGTTTTACGCCATCGCCATCATCATCACGGCGTACCTGCCCATCTTTACCTTGCAGAGCGTGGAAGGGCGGCTCTTCAAGCCGATGGCGTGGACGGTGGCCTTCGCGCTGGCCGGCGCCCTGCTCTTTTCCATCGTGCTGGCGCCGGTGCTGGCGAGCTTCCTGTTCCGCCGCGAAACCAGGGAATGGCACAACCCGGTGCTGATGTTCGTGACCCACCGGTACCAGGCGGCCTTGAAGTGGTCCATCGAGCATCGTTGGGCGCCGGTGGGCATGGCCGCGCTCTGCGTAGCGGCGGCCGTGTACCTGCTGACCAGCGGCGTCATCGGTTCCGAGTTTTTGCCGCACCTGGACGAGGGCGCCATTTGGGCGCGCGGCACGCTGGCACCATCGACTGGCCCCACCGAGGGCACCCGGCTGATGAACCAGGCGCGATTGATTTTCGCCTCGTTCCCCGAGGTCACGCAAGTCGTGTCGCAAGTCGGCCGGCCCGACGATGGCAACGATACCACCGGCTTTTTCAACACGGAATACTTCGTCGACCTGAAGCCCAAGGACCGGTGGCGACCGGTATTTCGCCAGAACAAGGAAGAGCTGATCGCCGCGCTGGACCGCGAGGTGGAGAAACTGCCGGGTGTGCTCTGGAATTTTTCGCAGCCCATCTCCGACAACATGGAAGAAGCGGTCAGCGGCGTCAAAGGTGAGCTCGCCGTCAAGATCTACGGCACCGATTTGAAACTGCTCGAAGCCAAAGGCGACGAGATCGTCAACGTGATGCGTACTGTCCGCGGCGTAGAGGATCTGGGACTGTTCCGCGTGATCGGGCAGCCGAACCTCGAATTCCGCGTGAACCGCGATACCGCGGCGCGCTACGGTATCAACGTCGCCGATGTGCAGGACGCCATTCAGACGGCCGTCGGCGGCAACGCCATCAGCCAGGTGCTGCAAGGCGAGCAGCGCTTCGATCTGGTGGCGCGCTACTTGCCGGCCTATCGCGATAGCCGGGAAGCCATCGAACGCATCCGGCTGCTCAGCCCCTCCGGCGAGCGCGTTTCGCTGACGCAGTTGTGCAACGTCCGGGAACTGGACGGCGCTTCGGAGATTTACCGCGAGGCGAACTCCCGCTACGTGGCGCTGAAGTATTCCGTGCGCGGCCGCGACCTGGGCAGCACGGTCGAAGAAGCTATCCGCAAGGTTGGTCGGCAGGTGAAGCTGCCCAAGGGCTATACCATCGATTGGGCCGGCGAATACGCCAGCCAGCAGCGCTCGCAGAAACGCCTGATGGTGGTGCTGCCGGTCACCGTTTTAGTGATCTTCATCATTCTCTACACTATGTTCCATTCCTTCAAATGGGCCGGCCTGATGCTGGTGAACATGGCCATGGCGCCGCTCGGCGGGCTCGCGGCTCTGCTGGTAACGGGCACGCATATGTCGGTATCGTCGGGCGTCGGTTTTCTGGCGCTGTTTGGGGTGTGCGTGCAGACCGGCGTCATCATGCTGGAGTACATCAACCAGCTTCGCGCGCGCGGCCATTCGGTGGAGGAGGCCGCCATTCAAGGGGCCGTGCTGCGCTTGCGGCCGATCATGATGACCACGCTGGTCGCCACGCTGGGATTGCTGCCCGCCGCGCTCTCGCACGCCATCGGCTCCGACTCGCAGCGCCCCTTCGCCATCGTGATCGTCGGCGGACTCATGGTGGCCATGGTGATGAACGTCTTCCTGCTCCCCACCGTGTACGTTTGGGTGGCGCGACAGCACGACAGGCTGCCCGAGCCTGACCTGGCGGAAGAAGTGTAGCGCGCATCTGCCGGCGTGGCGCGGGCTGTCAAGCCTGCTGAGCCGAGAGTCATCTCGGCTTTTCTTAATCTCGACGCTGCGGGCAGGACCGCGCTTGAGCTTACTGCAGCACCGGCAGCTCGAGATAATCCGGCGGCACGAAGAGGCTGCCTTCGGTGATGCCGCCTGGCGAGATGCGGGCGAGTCTCCGCGCCAGTTCGCCGGCGTCGAGATGCCCGGCAAGCGCCTCCGCGAAGGCCTGCGAAACCGCCGACACCTGCGCCGCCGATTCGTGCGCGAATTCCAATCGAAAATGACGGATGCCCGCCGCCAGCCACGCTTCCAAGTGCGCGGCAGCTTGTTGCGCCTCGGCACCGAAGACAGTGTTGCGGCAACCGACGTCAGCCATCACGGGATGCGCGCGGCCGCTCGAGTCTCGTAGCGCTAGACGATGTTCGTCGCAGGGCCGGCCGCAATCCCGATAGCTCGATCCGGTCGAAAGAAAACGGCAGAACACGCAGTGCTCGGTGTGGAAGACCGGCATGTGGTGGAACGCCACCGTCTCCATGCGGCTCGCGCCCACGGCCCGCGCCAGGTCCGCCACCTGCGCCGCATTCAAATCGTGCGTGGGCGCGATCGAATCCAGGCCCAGCGCCAGCAGCTCCGCGGCGGTGATGGCGTTGGCCGCGTTGAGGCTGAAATCGCCCGCCAGCGCGGCGTGAGGCCGGCCTCGCAGCGCCTCGAGCAAGCCGGCCGAACGCACCAGGATCGGGCAATCGCAGCTCAGCAGGAAATCGGCCACCCGCTCCTCGCCCGGCTTCAGGATGCGCGGGCTGGCCACGCGCGGGCTTAGGCCGGCCGCGCGCACCCGTTCGAGCGACGGCTTGAGGCCGTAGAGATCCAGGTAATCGAGCGTGATACTGGCCGGGCGAAACTCGATGGCGGCATCCAGTTGCTCTGGCGTGCGCACCAGGAGATGCAAGCCGGACTCCATCCGGTTGGCAGGCGAAATCCGCTTCGGACCTGAAAACCGGGGCGCCTGCCCCACTGCCTCGCTAAGTCCGCCGGCAGCAAAGTGGGGCGGGCGCCCCGGTTTTCGGGTCCGAAGCGGATTTCGCCTGCCAACCTCTCCACCCGCTCCGATGCTTACGATTTCATCGAGCACCGTCATCGGATCCCGTATCTCGATCGGCTGCGGCGTTGTCGCCGCCGCTTCCAGCCGCTCCACCGCATCGCGCCGCAACTGATTGAGCAGCGACGCTGGCGCGAACGGCGCGCCCTCCACCGTCAATTCGAGACCGGCCAGCCGGTAGGGCGTGTTGCCCAGCCGGGAGAACTGCTCGCGCAGCAGCTCGGCATCGAGCGCCCGGTTGCGTGCTCCGCCGAGCGGCGCAGCGGATTCCACCGTAACCTGAATGCCGCCGGCTTCCCACACGGCGGTGAGCGGCGCGCCTTCCGGCGCGGTGACGCGCACGCTCACCGGCAGCCGTTCAGCGGGAAGCGCGCGGATACGCTTTTCGAGCTCCGGATCGTTGGTGCGCCAGACCAGGTCGCCGCGGCGTATGCGGGCGTGGTCCAGCGCGCGGTTGGCGAAGCGCAACTCAATGGCGCCGCCGCGCGGCAGCACCTCGAAAATGCGTCCGCCTTCCTCCGGCTCTTCCGGGCTGCGCCAATCGGCGGCGTCGAACACCACTCCATCGCCGGGTTTGAGCGGCGCCAACTGGTGCGCTTCGGCCGGATCGATGGTCACGCCGGTTTCCGAAATTGCGGTCACGCGTCCCATCCGGACGCCGCGATGACGGGGCGCGCGCCCGCGCACCAGCGCCTGGTGATCCGTGCCGTTCAAAAAGTGCGGGCCCGATCCGCGCGAGTAAACCTGCTCCAGATCGAGCTCCTGGCGCGTGTCGATATTGGCCTCGCGGCCTTCCCACGCGGCGTCCACCGCTTGCCGATAAGCGCGCGTGGTGAGCGAGACGTAATCCGCGTCTTTGTAGCGGCCTTCGATCTTCAGTGCGGCGATGCCGATCCCGACGATCTCCGGTATCTGCCGCAGCGCGAACAGGTCGCCCGGCGAAAGCAGATAGCGGGCGTCGCCCAGCGGCTTCACTTTGCCATCCACAATCAACTCGTATGGCAAGCGGCAGGCCTGCGCGCACTGGCCGCGATTGGCGCTGCGGCCGCCCCAGGCCTCGCTTGAAAAGCACTGCCCGGAATAGGCCACGCACAGCGCGCCGTGAACGAAGATCTCCAGCTCGCAGCTTGTTTCGGCGCGAATGGCGCGCACCTCGGCGAGAGAAAGCTCGCGCGCCAGGGTGACGCGCCGTGCGCCCAGGCTCTGCGCCAGGCGCACCCCGGCGGCGCTGGTAACGCTCATCTGCGTGCTGGCGTGAAGCTCCAGATCCGGCGCAATCGCCCGCGCCAGCTTCAAAATCCCCAGGTCCTGCACGATGATGGCGTCTGCGCCGGCTTCGGCGATCGCCGCCAGCGCGCGCGCCGCTTCCCGCAGCTCGTGATCGAACACCAGCGTGTTGAACGTCACGAAGCCGCGCGCGCCGCGGCGGTGCAGCGCAGCCATCGCTTGCGGCAATTCGCCAAGCGCGAAGCCCACCTTGGCGCGGGCCGTGAAGTGCCGCAGGCCGAAATACACCGCGTCGGCGCCGGCATCGAGGGCGGCTTCCAGTTGCGGCCAGTATCCGGCCGGACTCATCACTTCCGGTTTGCGGGCAATGCCCATGGCGGGTATGGCTTCAGGTTAGCAGAACCCCGCCGCGCTGCCTTCGGTTACTTCCATTCAGAGGAACGATTTGACAAAATGGTTGTGGCAACAGGTGTTACCGTTGCCGCGCGGCCGAGCTCTGTGCGCCGTCACAAGAGCGTAAGGAGATTCTACCAATGAAAGCAATCGAAATCATCGTTTCCGCGGCTTGTCTCTCGCTGTGCGCAGCCTCCGCGCCGGCACAGGAGCCCGCGAATTCATCCGGCGCGAAGGTGCGGGTCGGCGTGTACGACTCGCGGGCGATCGCGGTGGCATTCGGCAATTCCGAAGCCTGGCAAGCCTCCACCGGCAAGCAACTGGCGGCCATGAGGGCCGAGTATAACGCGGCCAAGGCCGCGGGAAATCAGAAACGGGTTGCGGAGCTGGAGGCGCAGGGCAAAGCCCAACAAACCCTCGTGCACAAGCAGGGCTTCAGCACCGCGCCGGTCGACGACATTCTGAAGAACATTCAGGACAAGCTACCCGAGATCGCCAAAGCCGCGGGCGTCAGCGCGATTGTCTCCAAGTGGGACAAAGACGCGCTCGCGAAATACCAATCAGCCGAACTGGTTGACATCACGATGCCGCTGGTCAACGCGTTCCACCCGACCGAACGGCAACTGAAGTTCGCCATCGACATCCAGAAGCAGGCCCCCATTTCATTGGAGGAAGCCGAGAAAATGGACAACTGAGGGGCCGGATGCCGGCAAATCAGTGCGGCGACCGCCGGCCTGCACTTCTGTTATCCTCGGCTCATGGAAGATCGTCGTTTCAGCGACGTGGGTGGAACCCCAGGTGGACTCGGCCACTTTGTGATGGGCTTCATCATGACGTGCGCCGGCGCATATTTTCTGGCCGACCGGGTAACCGTGGTCGGCTCCTATTGGAGTTTCTATGGCGGAAGCTCCTTCGGTATCACGCTCATACCCTTGCTGATTTGGCGTGGGACTATTATTCTGGAACGGCCGCAGCATCCCCGGATGGCTGCTGACCTGCGCGGGAGCGATTTTCATTTTTGCCGGCGTGATTGCCAACATGCACATCTACTTCCAGCCGACCAGCCTGATCCACACAATCATCATGCTGGTGCTGCTGGTAGGCGGCCTGGGACTCATCGCCCGCTCGATGCGTTCAACCCGCGGCGCGCCTCCGGAGTAATAAGGTGGGACAGACCATCGCTTTTCGTGGTCTGTCATCACTCGACAGAGCACGAGACCCTGACAGACGACACAAGCCGATCGTCCGTCCTACCTCTGGGCCGGGCGTGCCCGGCCCCTGCAAAGCTGCACACCTCTATTGGCGTTCGGCTGAGTCGCGATTCAGCGCGTGTTCAAACCTGCCCGCGATTGCCGGAGTTTTGATGTCGCCGGTCAGAATTTCGCGATTCGTTACGTCGCGGCCATAGAGTTCCCGGTTGCTATCCCCATCCGGACGGAGCGTCGCGCCTTCCAGCGAGATGCCCGCGAACAGCCCGTGAGACCGGGAATACGATAGCATTTCCGCGCTCATCATGGCGTCCGTTTCAGCGGCCAGGTCGCGGCCAACCGGGCCCGCCGCCGCGGTCGCTTCTCCGCCCAGCGTGAACTTGTCGGACAAGAGGTGCCTCATTCCGCCATCGTTCATCACCAGCAATACAACATCGGTCTCCGAAAGGCCAATCTGGAATCCGACGCTGCCACCTTCAACCCGCATCGCGGCCGGCGCGCTCCAACCCATGCCGCCGTGCTCGCGGCATACCGCGAACCCGCTGCCATACTTCGCGCCGAAGATGAATCCGGCCTTTTTCATGCCTGGCACGACAACCACGCATTTCGCCTTATTTATCAAATCTTGGGGAATACCTTTGTCGGCAGCCCTCATCATATCCGTCAACGCGTCGGCCGAAGCGTCCAGCCTGTCCTCAACCTTGACTTCTCTGTCCGCCGCGAAAGCCACGGCACTCATGGAACCCGCAACTGCCAAAATGGCTACCAGTGTTTTACGCATTCAAAGTTCTCCTCTTCGGCTTCCGTAGAGCACATCGGCTTCCAGTGTGCTGGCGATAACTTCGATGCCGTCTTCTCCTTACGGTGCACACATTTGCGCCTACGGCATGATTCGGGATGCGGTGTAAGATCTGCACCCCGGTACGCAGATGTTGCCGAAACTGGACGCCCTGAAGCCCGGCGCCTGGCTGGGCTGGCAGTGCGCTACACTCGAACCTTGCTTCATGCCCAGCCGCGCTAAACCACTCGACCCCACCGATCGCCGCCTTTGGCGCGTGCTGATTCCGTCGCTCGTTCTGTTTGGCTTGAACGCGCTGATTTGCGCGCCGCTCTACCGCGTCGAGTACCTGGATCAGATGAGCTCGGTGGAAGGCGTCTTCATTGCCTTGGCACGCTACATGCGCGACCACGCAGGAGATCTCTATTGGTGCCCGCTCTGGTTCGGCGGCATGCCGTTTCAGAACACGTATCCGCCGCTGCTGCATGCGCTGGTGGCGCTGGTATCGGCCACCGTCCGCATTTCGCCGGCGCTAGCCTACCACGCGGTCACGGCGTTCTTCTATTGCCTGGGACCGGTCACGCTCTTCTGGCTTCTCAAGAAACTCACCGGCCGCACGGCGCCGAGCTTTGCGGCAGGGCTGCTGTACTCCTTGTTTTCGCCGTCCGCGGCGTTGCTGCCGGAAATCCGCGCCGATATCGGCGGCCTGCTGCACGCCCGCAGGCTGCAGTGCGTCGTCCATTATGGCGAAGGACCGCACGTAGCGTCGCTGGCACTGATCCCGCTGGCGATCCTGACTCTGGAACTCGCCTTCACCAGCCGCCGGCCGATCCACTTCTTCTTGGCTGTTCTGGCCTGTATGGCCGTTGTCCTGACGAACTGGCCGGGGGCGGTGGCTTTGACCATGGTTCTGATCGCCTGGATCTGTTCCAAGCAACGTTTCGACATACTCCGCGCCGCCGGTCTGGTGTCTCTGGTTGCGATTGTGGGATATGCGATCGCGTCCCCTTGGTGCCCGCCTTCGACGGTTCGCGTGGTTTTCGGGAACGCGCAGCGCGCGGGGGGTGCCTATGGAATCGGTTTGCGGCAGTTCATGTGGATGTTGATGCTGGCCATTGCGTGCTGTGCGTTGCGGTTCGTGTTACTGCGCTGGCGGGCATCCGGGCTGATTCGATTCTCCGCGCTGCTTACTTTGATTTCGGGCGCGGTCATCGTCGCCGCTTCCCATGGCAAGTATCTTCTCCCGCAGCCGCAGCGATTTCATCTGTTATTCGAGTTAGCCGTCACAATCCTGGCGGTATTCGCGTTATGGCCGGCATTATCCCGGTTACCCCGGTTCTGGAGCAGGATTGGCATTGGCGTAGCCTGCCTGCTGACTGGCGTGCAAGTCTGGAACTATAGCCTGTATGGCAGGCAGTTAATGCGTCCGATCGACATTCGCCAGACCATCGAGTACCGCGTCGCCGATTGGCTCAACCGCAACGGGCCGTACACGCGAGTCTTCGCCCCGGGTTCCATGTCTGTGTGGCTGAACGCCTTCACGGACACGCCGCAGCTCGCCGGCTGCTGCGACCAGAGTTCGCCCAACTTTGAAAGCCTGGTCGCTGGGTATACGGTCTATACGGACCAAAACGCGGGAAATCGGGGCGCATATTATTCGCTGATCTGGCTGAAGGCGTTCGGCGTGCAAGCGATCGCGATGGACGGCGCGGCAAGCACGGAGGCGTATCACCCTTTTGCTCATCCGAAGAAATTTGACGGCATGCTGCACCGGCTGTGGGAGCAGGGCGACAACGAAATCCTGGAAGTTCCCGAGCGAACCGCCGGTCTGGCCCACGTGATTCCCGAAGCCGCCTTGGCGCGCCGCACGCCGGTCCACGGCCTGGATGTGGCGCCACTTCTGCCGTACATTGCCGCGCTGGACGACCCCGCGCTGCCGCCAGCGGCAACCGATTGGCGTAATCAGCATGACGCCACCATACAAGCGCGGCTCAATAAAGGACAGCTCGTATCCGTCCAACTGACTTACTCGAAGGGATGGCATGCCACGATCAACGGCCAACCACGGGAAGTAATGGGGGATGCGATCGGCCTGCTGGCCATTCGCCCGCGTTGCGAAGGCGATTGCGTCATCCGGCTCACTTACGATGGCGGCACTGAAATGCTCGTCGCCCGAATCGCCTCCTGGTCAATGGCCGGCCTGCTTCTAGCCGGCGTCTTACTCGCCGAATGGAAGCGGCGAACGGAGCCGCGACCATAGGCAGCGGTCATCGCGTCAAACCAAGAACCTCGCCGCGCCTAAAAGTGGAATCCCAGCGTTGCCGTGATGGCGCGCGGCGTGACGTAGTGCGTGCCGCTGAAAGTCGACAGGAAATTGTACAGGGCTTCTTTGTTGGTCAGATTGACTACCGTCAGGCGCGCGCTCCACTTGTAGCGGTCGCCGCCGAAGAGGTTGTCGTGGCCCACGGCGACGTCGAAAAGATTGCGCGGCGCCACGCGCGGCGGGTTGAGGTCGTCATTTTCAGTGCCGGCGGCCGGTATCTTGAGTAGCGTGGACCCGTACTGCGACGCAGCGCACAGGCCGGTGGGGCTGATTGGTGTGGTCGCGGTGGCGTGCACGCTGCCGCAATAGAGTCCCGCCTGGAACTGTTGGTCCGGCGTCAAGTTGGAAACGTCCACCACCGAGCCGGTCCCGTCCGGCCCATTCGCGCAGTTGCCGCCAGCGCACGGCACTGGCCCCGCGACCAGCCCGCTGTCATACCGCCAGTTGAAGCCGAACCACGGACCTTTTTTCCATGGCTGGTATTGCACGTGCGTCGTCTCGTTGAAGCTCTCGTCGTGGTCGATGCGGAACACCGTGGCACCGCCCGGCGTGGCGCCAATGCCGCTGATCTGCGGCGTGAAGAAGCGCGCTGCAACGTGAGAGAAGACCACGTACGCGGTCAGCCCATGGTAATTGGGCATGCTGGCGCGAACCGCATAGCCGGGAATCTTGGAGCGGTCCCACTCGATGGGGAAGGTGATTGGCGAGGCGCCCAGCACGCTAAAGTCGTAAGCTTTGTGCGTGTACTTCCAAATGTATTCGCCATCCACTACCAGGTATTTTCCAAAGGCCTGCTGCAAGCCGGCGTGGAACTCGTTGCGCCAGCCCGGACCCAGCGGGGCGGTCTCGCAAGGTCCGGTAGCCGACATGATGGCATTGATCACCGGATCGTTACAGCCCAGACTGGAGAGGACCAGATTCTCGTTGAAAGGCGTTTCGAGCGAGCGGGCATAGGAAATCCGCAGCACGGTTCCGGTTGGCTTGATATTGTAAGCAATCCCCAGTCGCGGCTCGGGCTGGCTGGCGCTGGTGATGCCGCGGTAGACATCCTCGCGGAACCCCACGTTGAACGACCAGTTCTTAATCGTGATGCTGTCCTGAATAAACATGCCCACCTCACGAATGTCGGCATGGCCGTAATAGTGATACAGGCCGCTGGTAGAATTCGGGCAACCGTCGGAGGCCGGCAAGGACCCTGTCCGTGTAAGATCGTAGCAGCCGAGCAGAGGGTTGAACGCGGGATTGGGCTGCAGCGCGCCCATGCACTGCGTCGGATCGGTGATCGACGCGAGCGTATTCGGACTACCGTCGGCATTCAAGCAAACCGCGTTTGTGCCAGGATTGACCAGCCCGAGAGCGTCTCTCTCCGTGATGATGGTGTCTTGATACGTCACGCCCGCCTTGATGTTGTGCACACCCCTGACGTAGGACACGCTGGTGCGCGCGCCGAGATTGGTAAGCCGGCGATTCTGGCCGATGGTCTCGGACTGCAGATCCGGAATCAGGTCCGCGAAGGGATTTCCGCTCGGGTAATAGTTGTATTGATCCTGCCGCACGAAGCCGCCGAACGTAAGTACGGTGTGCGGGTTGAGCAGGCGGGTCCAGGCCGGCGCAACGTTAAACGTGCGGATCTGAGAACGCTGGTCGGTCGAGCCCACCGGCACACCGTTCGGTCCAAGCCCTCCGTTATCCGCCACCAGCCCGGACCATGCAGTTGCGTTCTGGGCGTCGAACGAATTCGGCGTCTGGAACCACGACCGGGTGAAGCCGAAGTTCACGTTGATACTGTCCGACTGCGAAGGCTTGAGGTCGACGCGATCGAAGAAATTCTCTTCATTGCCTCGGTCGTGCATGACGGCGAGTTCCGGTCCGTCCAGAAAGCGGCCGCTCTGGAGGCCGCTGGCGGCGATGAAGTTGCCCCACCAGTTGCCGCCGTACGCGAGGTTGAAGCTGCCGCCGCCAGTGCCGAAGCTGCCGTAGGTAGCGTCGATTTCGCCATGCGGCTGAGTGACGCCCAGGCCGGATCGCGTGGTCACCACGATTACCAGGCTGGTCTTGTCGCCGTATTCGGCCGGCGGCGCGCCTTCGATCACTTCCATCGACGCCACCGAATCGAGCGGAATCTGATTCGAGAAAACCTTGCTTTGCTGGTCGGTGATGGGCTGGTCGTCCACCGAAAATGAATTGGACGCGTGATCGCCGAGTCCATGAAACAGACCGTCGGAATCGGCGGCGACGCCGGGAACGCTGGCCGTTACCAGCGAGCTGAGCGATGAGGATTGGCTGTCGAGCGGGAGCCTGTCGAACAGTGCGCGATCGACATCGGTGTGCGTGGTCGGAACGGTCTCCAGCAGATCCTGCGAACCTTCCACATCCACGGTCACTTTCGACTCGCCGAGTTGCAGGTTGATCTTCAGCTCGACCGGGACCGATGTCCGAACGTTGACGTCCTGGACGCCGACCTGGAAGCCGGACGCGCTGGCAGACAAGTGATAGTTGTTGAACGGGACGTTGGCGAATGCAAAATTCCCAAGCGCGTCGGTAGCGGTGCTGCGATTGAGCTGAGAAACCGGGTTCTGAATCTCCACCACCGCGCCCTTGATCGCGGCTCCGCTCGGATCGAGAACCGAACCGCGAATGGTCCCCGAACTACTACCGCTCGACTGCGCATAACTCAGGACGCCGCAACTCAACCCCACGGCAAGCCAAGTCAGAGTAACCCTCGCGTATCTCATCATCTTTGTCTATTGTCTGCGGGCGAATTGGCTGAACCCTAGGACAATTCGACCGGCGGGCGGGTCAGAGCGGCAAGCGGGCTACTTCTGGCGGCAGGCGGACTGGTCGAGAGGGGCTGTGGTATTGGGGCGGGCGGCCAAACGGGGGTCACACACCCGTGTGGCTGCTCACAGCTCCACGGCACGCCACTTATGACGGGCGGTCCGATGGACCGTCGCTCGAACTGCCTGACCTATCACCCCACCTTTCGCTTTTCTCGCTTGGTGAGTGTTTGGTGCAACAGCGATTTGATGTAGGTCTGGTAAGGCAGACCCATCTGTTCAGCCTGCTTTCGGGCCAACGCCAAATCCGCTTCGGGAATCCGTAGCGCCACCATCGGCGCTGGCGACTTCTTGGACGCAGCTATCCGCGCCCGCAGTTTCTCCTTCGTCAACACCTGAGCTTCGCCATTCTTCACGGCGGCAAGTAGCTGTTTGCCGTGTACGTTGCGGTTCTTATACCACCACTCCGCCTCTTCCGCCTCGGTGGCGAAAGCCGGCATGACGCGGTTCGCTCGTTCCTCCATCCGGTTCTTCATTTTGGTCTCTCCAGAAAAGCCCTTCTGTCCGAAACACTAGCCGGAAAGGCCGTAATGGCTCGTACCTTGCCTTTGCGGATAGTCCACGCCACTGACAATAAACGGCCTGCATTCGTAAGGCCGACAGAGCGGTATCGCTCTTCGTTCTCGATCAGTTCGAAACTCAGGTCGACAGGATCGTGGTTCAGCAATTGCTCAAACTCCGAGGGCGCTACCTTGTGGGCCTCCAGGTGCTTCCTGTTCTCGTCATCCCAATCGAACTCGACTCCACTGGCCACCACCCGGTATTGTATCGCAACGTATATACGTGCAGGATTGGCTACCAGCCGCCGTCTCATTCGCTCAGCAACTCTCGCAAACCATGCGCCCGCCGTTTGCTTGCCACGAACTGCTGATCGTTGCTCAATGTAATCAGCCAGCGCTGGCTGCTCAGCGCGCTCATCTTGCGGACGTGATCCACGTTGATCAACGCGTTGCGGTGGATGCGCTGGAAGCTGGATCGGCCCAGCCGCTGTTCGATGATTTTCAGCGTCTGCGTAGCCAGGTACTTCTTCCGTGCGGTGACGATCCACACCAGGTCGCCCTCGGCCTGAAAGGCGAGGATCTCAGTCGCATCGAGGAGAAAATACTCCTCGCCGACTTTGCCGACGATCTTCCGCGGTCGCGGCCCTGGTCCGGGCGCCGCGATTTCCTGAAGCTGCGCCAGTTGGTCTGCCGCCTGGCGGCCGCTGACGCGACTGGCCCGCTCGACGGCTTGCCGCAATCGTTTCTGCCCCACCGGCTTGAGCAGGTAGTCTATGGCTCCGGCCTCGAACGCCTGGACCGCGTAGCTGTCATAAGCGGTGACAATCACGATCACCGGCATGTGGGAGCCGCGCCGGATACTGCTCACCACTTCAAACCCGCTCATGGCCGGCATTTGAAGATCGAGTAAGACCAGATCGGGCTTGTGTCTGGCAATCTGATCGAGCGCTTTGGCGCCGTTGTCGGCTTCGCCAATCACTTCCACGCCATTCATCAATCCCAATTCCTCGCGCAGCACTTGGCGGGCGATGGGCTCGTCATCGACGATCAGAGTTCTCAGTGGCATTGTGGAATGCAATCGGAGCCGCGACCAAAGGGAGCGGTCAACGCCGATCCAACCGGTCATTTCATGACAGGCCTACGAAACAATTCTTACATGAGTCGTCGCAGGGATGGAAAGCTCCGCGGTCGCCGTGCCAGGATTGAATGCGAGGCGCAACCCGGCGGCGGAGCCGTAGCAGATTTCGAGCCTGCGCCGCAGATTGTCGAGGCCAACCCCCGCGCCCGGACTGTCGGCAGCGTCGCCGGCGGAGCTGTTTTCCACCAGGATGCGCATCTGCCCTCCCCGCATTTCGCCGCGGATACGAACGTAGCCAGGCTCGGCGCTGGGGGCTATGCCGTGGCGGATCGCGTTCTCCACCAGCGGCTCGACCGATAACGCGGGGATGGGAACGTCGAGAAGCGCCGCGTCCACGTCGATCTCCACCTTTAGCCGGCTGCCCAGACGAGACTGTTCCACCTCCAGATAAGCCCGCACGATTTGCATTTCCTGCGCCAACGGCACGAAGGTCTTCTCCGATTGCAGGAAGTAGCGAAAAATCTCAGCCAGGTTGAGCACCATGCGGCGTGCGCGTGCGGCTTCGCGCGGTATGGTGCCGTATACGGCGTTGAGGGCGTTGAACAGAAAATGCGGATTGATTTGCGATTGCAAGGCGCGCAACTCGCCCTGCGAAACCAGCCGCTCCATTTCCCGGCGGCGCAACGATTCCACTTTTTCGGAGACTTCGACGGCGGCACGCGCCAGCATATCGAAATCTTCGCTCAGGTAGCGCCGTCCACCCTCGCGACGACCGAGAAGGATGAGCTTGGAACTGCCCGAGCCGAGCCGCACCGGTACCACCGCTTCCGCCCAGTCCCACCTGCGCAGCGATGGTGCGTCCGCGATGGCGTTGGCAGGCGCCGGGGCGTGCAGGTTTTCCGTGCTCGCGATCTCCGTCCCAGCCACGATCGCGTGTTGGGGCGTTCGCACGGTGTCGGCCATGGCGGAGGCCGACCACTCGAGGAGCGGATCTTCCTCGGTGAACGGCGGGCAATCTTTGATGCGGCCGGCCAGACCGGCCACGCTGCTCTGCCGGAAAACCACCCCTGTCAGCCACGCCTGCACGCGGTTGCGCAGCCAGGCGAAAAACACCAGAACCAGGCCGGCGCCGATTAGCAGCGCCGCTTCGTGCAACGGATCGGCAATCCGCTCCAATGGCAGCAAACGGAAAGCGATGGCGATCATCAGCAGAGTCACAATGGCGGCCAGCAGTGCGTTGGCGAGGAAACGGATGAAGGCGTCGAGCAGAACAAAGCGATAGTCTTGCAGCATCAGAAACAGTGCCAGCGGAATGCCGGCGTGGTGCACCACCAGTTCGCTGGCCCAAGCCTGGTTGGCGTGGCCCACGCCAAAGTGGACGAATGACATCGCAAACAAGGCCAGGCACATGGCAGCCATGATTCGGATGCCGCCCGGGCGCCGGCTGTAGGCTGCGCTAGCGGCGGCGAGAGCGGTAAGCACGAGGAAACCGATGGTGGTAACCAGCAGCGCGGCCTCGTGCCAGAGAGCGGCGTTGCCTCGTATCTCGACGAAATGCATGGCCGAAGCGATCGCCCCAAGCGCGTATCCGGAGATCACCAGGGCGCGGTTCCGGTCGCCCAGCGAGATATGCAGCAACACCGCCGGCAGCAACGTGAGTGTGGAGAAGCTGCAGGCCACCAGAACACCTTCGACCGCAGCGGGCAGGCCCGGCCAAGTCAGCACGATCAGCGAACCGAGGTTCCACAGCAGCGATAAAGCCGCCGCCAGCCCCGGCAGGTACCGCCCGCGCGAACCGGACCAGCCGCGCCCGCTGTAGAGCAGAACCAGGAAAATCGCGAAGATCAGTGCGCCCGCTGCGTGGCCCAGAATGTTGATCAGCAGAGGTTGGTTCAATCCTGGCATAGCGCGCAGTCTTGCACCTTCATCCTAGATCAATCGTGTTCACCTGGTGGCGCAGGCTGTCAAGCCTGATGAGACGAGAGTCGTCTCGGCTTTTCCTGACCGGTAAGCCAACGCCGGCGGAAGCTTCAGCCGCAGGCAGCCATAAACTGCCTGCCGCGGGCGCCGGCCGTGCGGAACTCGTGGCTGGCGATACAGACGAAGATCCAACCTTGCGCACGCCACGCGGGTTTCGCTTTAACCGACCACTGCAAGGGCGTGACGCCGCCGAGCGCAGCCGGCCAGGCAATCGCGAGATCCAACTCGGCAACCTGGACAGGCAGTTCTTCGGGAATCCGAAGCCGCAAGGCGCGACTGCTGATTTCGATGGTTTCTCCGGCGCCCGTCTGTACCAGGCGGTCGTCCGAATACGCCCGGTATTGAAACACCAGCTTGATTGGATACCACCTGCTTACCGAAGCATTCGGAGACACCCGGAGCCGAACACTCTGCCCGCTGGCGGTGGGCCAATCGCTTTTGCCGCTTAAGGTCATGGCTTATAGTGAGAACCGGCCGCAGATCGTTACAAGAGGCTCGCGGCTGGCGCGCCGGTTTGGGTTCGGCGGGATTGTCTACTATACTGAACAAGATACAGGCGGACCCAGGTTGGATTTTCATATTTTTGACGCGGCTTACGTGGACCGGCTGACGCAAGGCGATCCGGACACCGAGCTGCATTTCAGCAGTTACTTCGGGCGATTGCTCACCTCTAAGCTCAGGGTGCGCAGAATTGCGCCGCAAATGGCCGAGGATGTGCGCCAGGAGACCTTTCTGCGTGTGCTGCGAACCCTCCGACAGGGGCAAGGCGTGACGCAGCCGGAGGCTTTCGGCGCGTTCGTCAGCGCGGTGTGCAATAACGTACTCCTGGAGACCCTCAACAAAGAGTCGAAGCATCCGCAAATTCCGGAGAATGCGCCCGAACCGGCCGATGAGCGGGTCGACCTGGACGCTTCGCTGATCACCGAACAGCGCAAGCGCGTGGTGGCGCGGATTTTGGATTCGCTCCCGGCCAAGGATCGCGAGGTCCTGCGCATGGTGTTTATCGAGGAGGCCGATCGCCAGGAAGTTTCCCGGCGCCTCGGCGTGAGCGCCGAGTATCTGCGGGTTTTACTCCACCGCGCCAAGTCGAAGTTCGAAGAAGAGTTCACGCGCACACGCGGCGAGTTTCTCCGCACGCTGGCTTTTTTTGCCTTCGCGGCAGCGTGATCGCGAGCGGAGTATACTCATTACGAAAGAGGTGACCACATGAACCGTACCTGGATGTGCTGCTTCGCCCTAAGTGTTGCCCTGGCGCAGGCACAGCAATACACGAGCCCGGTCGCTACCACGATGGTCGCGTCCGGCGACAAGCAGATTCGCATCAGCTATCACGCGCCTTCCATGCACGGTCGCCAGATCCTCGGCGGATTGGTTCCGTATGGCCAGGTGTGGCGCGCCGGCGCTAACCAGGCTACCCTGCTGCACACCGACCTGGACCTGACCATCGGCAGCTTGACGGTGCCCAAGGGCGACTACTCACTCTACATACTGCCGGAAGAGAACCAGTGGACGCTGATCGTCAATACGCAAACCGGCCAGTGGGGCATTAAACGCGACGGCAGCACCAGCGAGGACCCCGCCAAGGACCTCGGCCGCGTGGTCATGAAGGTGAGCAAGCCCGCCGCCCCGGTGGACACGTTCGCCATCACGCTGACCAAGGATGGCAGTCAAGGCAGCCTGGCGATGGCGTGGGAGAACACCGTGGCCACGGTGGCATATACCGTCAAGTGAGTGGGGCGCCGTGGGGCAGGTCCCCGACCTGCCAACGCCGGGCGCAAGCCCGGCCGTGCTTGTGTCGTTGCCGTTGCGGGTCGCCCGCTACGGCTCTGCCTGCTTCTGAAAGCGGTATAACTCGAAGGTCGGGCGGCCGTGCGTGTCGCCTATGACCTCGATCAGCCGGTGCTCAAAGCCGGCGGCCGCGGCGAAACGGTCCAACTTCGGACGGACAGCGGGGAAAAACTCGAAATCGGGTACGTGCGTCACCCAGACCGTGTCCGGTGCAGCGATCATGCCGAGCAGCCACCGGCGGTCGGCCGGGCTCATGTCCGGCGCTGGAACCGGGTCCATCCCGCTGAACAGCGGCAGCGCACCGCGGTCGAGCAGCCGCAGGCTCTCGAAGATGTCCCAGTCGGCGCAGTAGACCGCGGCCGGGCGCATCGCCATCAAATCGGCGGAGAGCGGAAACAGGGCGTCGGTCCAGGTGTGGCTGCCGCCGTTGCGCACCGATTTCCAGAAGTATTCGTTGGCGACCAGAACGTCGGAGGCGACCAGCACTGCCAATATGACGGCAACTGCCGGAATCCCGGCACGGCCCAGCCGGCGCGAGGCTGCCGCGAAGGAGACCGCCATCACCATCGCCGGCAACGGCCACAACAGAATCGTGTGATGAATGCTGCCGCCGGCCAAGGGCGTGGTGGCCATCTGGATCCAGGCAACCGCCATGGCGATGAGCGCGAACAAGATGGCCCGCAGGTCCCGGCCGCGCGCGAGGGGCGTCAACGCCAGCGCCAGCAGGCAGGCATAAAGCTGCAGGCTGTGCCGCGGATGGCCGAAGCGCTGTGAGGTTTCGGCGCTGAGGCGCTCGGCCAGGTTGGCGGCGGCGCGTGGCGCGGGCGTTTGCCCGTCTTCGGCGAACATGAAGCCAAACAGTCCTTCGCCATCGATGGTGCGCCGGAGGGTGGCGATCTTACTGGGCACCTCGTCCACGTTGCGTCCGGCATTTTCGCGCAATGCCGCGAAGTGGTCGTGGATGCCGGAGAGCGCGACGGGGACCGCGCCGGCGAGGAAAGCCAGCGCGGCAATTGCCAGGCGCCGCCAGTTCCACGCCGCCAGGATCTGTCGCGGCACCGTCGCCAGGGCGCCGATCGTCAACCCCGATAACATCCACACCGCCAACATTTTGTCCCAAACCGCCAGCCCAAAAAGAAAGAAGCCCGCACCCAGCCAGAGAGAGTTCGCCGAGCGGTGGAACTTCACCAGCAGTAGCAGGCCGGCGCCGATCAATAGGTGCTGGAACGCCACCGGACCCCAATCGAAAACCGTCGTCAGTAGGTACTGGGAATCGGCGGCCAGAATGGCGCATCCAATCACCGCGGCGCGGGCGCCCACGGTTGCGCGCAGGAAGCGGTAGAAGAGCCAGATGCTGGCGGCTCCGGCCAACACGGCGGGCAAACGCAAGGGCCATACGCCAGTGCCCCAATATTGAAAAATGGGGCGCCAGATCCACGTCTTGAGCGTGCCCAGGTAGCTCATGTGCATCAGCGGAATGCGGGCATGGCCGAGGTGCCAGGCGTAATACCAGGACTTGGGTTGATAGAGCGGGCCGGCCGGCAGCGCCTCATCTGCCTCGATGCCGAGGCTGCCGATAAAGGCCATTCCCGACAACAGGAAAAAAGCGATAGCGGCGGCGGCGCAAATTCGCTCGCGGATTTCGATTGGAAAGCGCACCATGATCTCCTCGCCGGGACGATGTCTCCTGCTGGGGCGAAGTAAATATTGTAGGACGTCGCTCAAGACGCTGCTTCCGATTGAGGGTTCGTACTGCGCTAAACGTAATACCTGAGGGCTTGGCACAGTTGCGGGTAGGTGTATACTGAATCCGCGAGCGGGTTTCCGCATCCAATCTTGAAAGCGCGGTCTCCGCAATTGCGCGGGGAAGCGGTCCCCGGTCGATGCTGGTGGCTCCGGCCAGCAGGACGGTGAGCACAGCGCCCGCAAGCTGGCGCCAATCCATTGAGAAAATGGAACGTTCCTCCGTCTGGAGCGCTCGCATTGCACCTCGTTATACGCCACTGGTCCCTTGCCGGCAGTGCGACCGTTTGGGCGCGGCAGCGCGCACCACGTGCCGGAAGGTGGCGGCTCAAAATCCCGTTCACGGGCACTGAAGATTTTTTGGATTCCGCCGATTAGAGAACGGGTGTGGTTGCGTCCTTTGTTTTTGGCGCGAGTGCACACGAGTTAATTTGGCATTAAGTTTGCTAGGTATCGGCTCATCTGGCCGTTACTCGGTTAGTGAGGCGGTAAGGTAGCCCTAATGAGGGGTTGGCCGTGGTGAAACTTTTGACGGCATTTGCCGTCTATTAAGTTGCCGCGGCGAGATCGGCTGATGGAAAAACATTAAAAGCAATAAACCATTGGCTGAAGGGAGATGGACCATGAACAGGACAGAGTTGGAAAAATACAAGAGGGTGCTGGAAGCAAAACAGGCGGAACTGTCGGCTGGGCTGCGGAAGCGCGACGATATTGCGATCGAGAAGTCGCCGGATGCGCTCGATGAAGTGCAACTGGCTGGGGAACGCGAACTCGCCATTCGCACGCTGGACCGCGAGTCCAGCTTGCTGCGCCAGGTGAAGAGCGCACTGGCGCGCTTTGCCGACGGAAGCTACGGAACCTGCATGCATTGCGACGAGGAGATCAAGCCCAAGCGTCTGGAGGCAGTGCCCTGGACAAAGTACTGCATTACGTGCCAGGAAGCCGCCGACCGTCACGAATTCGAATCCGACCCCGGCAACGCGGCAGACGAGTTTCTGGCCGACGCCGCTTAAATCCTCTTGCTGCAACCTCTGGTCCTGGTATCTGGACGAAGGGCGCGGGAACATTCCGCGCCCTTCGTGTTTTTGCGGGTTCCACGGCCAATTTGCCACAGGCGTGCGTCAGAATACACACTCGCCGGCCTCTCATACCATGAGTTTTGGGGGTTGTGGCGCAATCGGACCGTGTTATCTTCTGGGAGAAAGAGACCGCTCCGTGGAGTTTCTACACCGCGCGCCAGGCCTGCCTGCCCACATCGGCGTCCTACCCGGCGCCTTTAATCCCGTTACGGTGGCGCATTTGGCGCTGGCGCACGCAGCCCTGACCCGGGTTGACCAAGTGGTGTTCGTGTTGCCGCGAACTTTTCCGCACAAGGAATACTCGGGCTCGCGGATTGAGTCGCGGGCGGCCCTGCTGTTGGCGCTGGCCGTGGGCTCACCATCCTTCTCCGTGGCGTGCGCCGATGGGGGGCTCTTCATCGAGATAGCGCGGGAGTGCCGTGTCGCATATGAGGGCAGCGTGCGCGTGTCGATGTTATGCGGGCGCGACGCCGCGGAGCGCATCGTTCACTGGGACTACGGCGTGCCGGGAGCGATCGAAAAAATGCTCGAGGAATTCCGCCTGCTGGTGGCCGCCCGCCGCGGTGAGTACGCCCCTCCGCCAAGCCTCGCTCACGCCATCGGCAGATTGGAACTGGATGGCGAGTTCGACCATGTGTCGTCCTCGGAAGTGAGACGGCGCATCTCTACGGGAGATGACTGGGAGCACCTGGTGCCCGCCGCCGTGCGCGATCGGGTGCGGCTGCTGTACCGCTGAGATCGTGGTGCGGCCTGTCCAGGCTGCAGAGCCGAGAGTCGTCTCGGCTTTTCTTTTCTTGCTTGTTCTCTTGCTACCCGCGCCAGGTTTATTGGCCGGCCGAGCCTTGCACCTGAAGCGTGACCGGGTAGCTGGAGTACAAGCCCTGGGCGATGGTGAGGACCGTGTCCCACTTGGTCGGCAGGCTGGGGCTGAGTTGCAGCTCCACGAGGAAATTGGCGACCGTGCCCGGTATCAACGAGGAATTCAGCACGTCGACGGTGCTGCCGCCGGCGGTGCCGGAAACAAAACAGCACGAGGTGTCGGGGGGCACCGTCGGCGGCGCACCGAAGGGGTATATCGATCCCGTAGTGATCAGGCCTTGGTTGAGGGGCCCGACGACCGGCAGCCCCAGGCCGGTCGCTAAGACATAGATGATCTCGCCGGCCTCGGCCGGGTTCTGCGGTGTGACCAGCGCGCCTTGGATATTGGCGCAGCACAGTTGGGAGGGAGCGTTGCCAAGGACGGTCATAGTCGTGCTCGCTCCGCCCGAGGTGCTGACGCCGTAGGCAATACCGTTGCCGTCCGGACCTGCCACACGGGCCAGCAGGACAATGCGGTCGAAGTCAGTGGACGCTTGGGCGGTGACTTGCGGATCGGTGTTGATCAGGGCCACAAGGTTGTCGCGGATGGTATCCAGCGTATCGCCCGGCGCCGTCGTGTACGTGTAAGTGCGGTTGGCTACCGTGACGGTTTCGGTGTCTCCGGCCGCAGCCGTGCCGTCGACCGAAACCACGCCGTGCGCCTGGCTGAACTCGTGGTAGGCCCACGCTATCCGCGGGGCCCCGTACCCATTCGCGGATGGATTTTGCGAGAAGATGCCTGGGTTTGCCGGAACGATCGACACCGCCACTGGCGATGTGACCTGAATGCTGCCGTCGCTCATCACCGAGCGCACATAGGCGCTAATGCTCGTGGTACTGCCGAGCTCCCACGGAATTTGCGCGTTGATCTGCGTCGGGGAAACGTAAAGCAACGGCGCCTGAATGCCGTTCAAATACACTTCGACGCCGCCCATTTGAGTAGGCAACGTCGGCTTCGACTGGTCGGCCAAGACCGTGTTGGAACCGAAGGTAAACGGTGGGGTGGAGTTGGTGCTGACCGTGGAGCAGGTGGTGACGCATATGCTGACCAGCGAGCCGGGCCCGACGTTGGCCGCTCCTCCGCCGCCGTTCAACGTGCCGCCGTTGGAGACCTCGGCGGTGAGAACCGCGCCGGTCGATGTGCTCGCCGAAAAGGTGATGCTGTTGCCGTTCGGTCCTGGAACCTTGGCCGTTAGGACCACTTCGGAGTCGCCCGTGTCCGCGTTGGCGAGCACGTTCGGATCGCCCCCGTTTTGCGTATTGATCACCGCGACTAGGTTGTTGATCACGTCTGCAAGGGCGTCGGTGGCTACCACCTCGTAAATGTAAGTGCTGGTGTTCGTCGATAGGCACCCCTGGCCGCCGCAGCCCGTCGTGACGGTCAGCACGTCGCCGTCGTGGATGGAGCCGCCCATGCTAATCGTTCCGTTGGCCGTGACGACCAGATTGGCGGCGTTTACCACCGCCTGGTAGGGAAGGTTGACGGGCAGCGGCGTGTAAACGGTGATGCGCCGGTTATACGGATCCGCCACGTAGAGGTTCGCCCCGTCCCACGCCAGCGAGGTTGGGGTGTTCATGGAATCGGTCGCGTTGCTTGCCTGGTCGATTTCGCCGCCCTGTTGGCCAAGAAGGATATCGGCGGAAACCGCGTTGGTGGTCGGCACGTGCTCGTACTCCATTATCCGATCGTTGCCGCCATCGGCGACGAACAGCCGCGTACCGTCGGAAAGCGCGAAGCGCGGAAAGCTCAGCGTGGCATTGCACGCGCCCGGATACGTTGGGGCCTTATTGCTGTCCACGCCGTTCGACTCCGTACAGAGCACCGGAGTTTCCACGTCCGTGGAGCCTGCCGTGGTCGCCGCAGTCCCGCTGTAGGCGTTATCCGCCACGGAACTAACCATGTCCGGCTGGCCGATCTCCACGTCGGCCGGAACGCCGTTGCTGGTGGGTATGGATTTCCAGATCAGCACCCGGTTGTAACCGAGGTCGCTGACGAACAGGTGCGTGCCATCGGAAGTCACCGAGACCGGGTCCTGCATGTTGGAGGCGGTGGCGCTGGTGGCCTGGTTCGCCACGGCCGTCGCGCTATAGGTGGTGAAGTTGGAAAAGCCCAGCACCACATTGGCCGCAACGCCGTTGCTGGTGGGTATGGAATTCCAGATCAGCACCCGGTTGTTCTGCGTGTCCGCCACAAACAGTTTGCCGTTCTGGAGCCACACGCCCTGCGGCGCGCGCAGCGAACTCGCGGTGGACGTACCCAGGGGCAGCGACTGCCAGTCGGAAAAATTCGCCTGGCCCACCACCACGTCCGCCGGAGCGTTGCTGTAGGTGGGCAGGTGATTCCAGATCAATACGCGATTGTGGTATGTGTCCGCCACCACTAGGTGGACGCCGTCCGATGCCACTGCCGAGGGCAGGCGCAAATTATTCTGGCTGGCATTCACATCGACCGTATTGGTGATGAAATCCGGCTGGCCCAGCACCACCGTTGCGGTCCCCACGCACACCGGGCAAGTGGTCAGGTAGGGCAGTTCCGCGGTCACCTCTGGCAGTTGACTGGAAAAATTCTGGAACATCAGCACGCGGTTGTTGACCGGCGCCGCCCCGAGAATATTCGAGTCCGCCACGAAAAGCGTGTTGGCCGCGTAAGCGATGCCGTTAGCCGCACCGAGCACTGTGTTGCTGGAATTCGGGTCGGCGGTCGTGAACGTCGTCTGGCCGATGACAGCGCGCGCGGCTTGGCCATTCACGAAATCGGCGGCGTAGAGAGCCGCCGAGCAAAAGATGATTACTGGAATACACTTCATGGGCAATCGGGGACGCGTCTCGCTGGCACTGGTAAATCCCGATTATAGCAAGCGTTAGCTCGGGACGTGAACGCCCGTAGTGTCGACCGGTGGCCACACGCATGTGCGGATTTCGCACAATCGAAGGCTAGGCAACCTTGCCGGTTAAAACCACTTAAGGGCGCTAGACGGGGCACACTGCCGGGTAATGCACGTGGTCCGCCGAAGCCGGCTGACGCTGGTCTCGGCTGGTCAGAGGTGGCGCCACCAGAAAGGAGCCCCCGCTAAAGTTCCGGCTGGATCCGCCGATACCATTACTATGTTCGAATGGAACGACAAATTCAGCACTGGCATTGCCAGCATAGACGCCCAGCATCAAGGGCTTTTTTCCATCGGGGCGGAGCTTTACGCAGCCATGGGCGCGGGCCAAGGTAAGGAGCGGATGAGCAGAATCCTGACCCGTCTGGTACAGTACACCGCAGCCCATTTTGCCTATGAAGAACGGCTGATGCAGCTTCACGGCTATCCCGATTACGCGGCTCACAAAGCGCAACACGACGACCTGACGCGGCATGTCCAGCACTTCTGTCGGGAGTTCCAAAGCGGGCAGATAGGAATCAGCATCCCGCTGTTGCACTTCGTCGACGATTGGCTGAAACGGCATATCGGGCAGAGCGACCAGGGCTACGCAAAACTCCTGACCGCCAAGGCCGTGGCATAGAGCAACCGGCGATTCAGTCGGAGTTGGCTGCCCGCCGACGCGTCGGGCAGGCGCCCCGGCTTTCGGGTCCGAAGCGGATTTCGCCTGCAAACCGATTTCTTGACAGCCCCATTGGGGAAACGTCCACCCGCTCTCGCACCGCACTCGTCGCGGAAAACAGCGAAGCGCGCAGGACCAGCGTCGCCGTTGCTGCCGCGGCGCACGCACTCTGCGCAACGCACTCTGCGTGCCGCGTCGGCACTCTTGCCGACGCCGGTACCCACGAGTGCGTTCGCCACGTCGGAATGGCACAGTTATTTCGCAGTGAGTCCTTAGTGCTCAGGCCCCTACCCGTCCCAGCGGCCGCGTTCGCGCAGTTTCCCGACCTCCGTCCGCGCCATCTCCTGCAAGCGGACCACATCCACTTTCGCGCTGCGGTTCAGCGGCATGGCGCCCGGTTCCAAAATGACGTAGTGCAGCGGACGCATGTATCCCGCCAGCGACCGTGCGTGTTTGCGCAACTCCGCTTCGGTCAGGTCGGCGGACGGCTGGCGCTCGAGGAACGCCACGATCCCGTCGCTCCACAGGCGGTGCTCGTGCCCCACCACCCCGACGTTCGCCACCCGGTCGCTCAGCGCGGCGAAGTGATTTTCGATGTCGCCTGGGAACACCTGGTGCCCGGCGGGTTTCAGAACCCACTTCGCGCGTCCCGAAAAGTGCAACCCGTGTTCGTCCAGGCTGCCGAGGTCTCCGGTGTAGAGCCAGCCGTCTCGCGACACCGTCGCCGCAGTGGCTTCCGGGTCGTTGACGTAACCGAGAAACGTCTGCGGGCCCTGGAAGCAGATGTGTCCGACCTGCCCCTCGGGCGCCTCGCAGCCAGCCGTGCCCGCGGCATCCATGGCCTCGCGGATCGACAGCCGATAGGCCGGCATCGCCCATCCGATGCCGTCCTCCAATTCTCCGGCTTCGGAGGTGAGGCGCGTGTAGGTGCAAAAGCCGGAGGACTCGGTGAGGCCGAGGCCGGTCGCAATTCGTGGCGCCATTTGCAGCATGCGTTCGAGGAACGCACGTGGCACGGCTTGCCCGCCGTAAACCGCGGTCTGCAGGCTGGCGAGATGGCGCCGCGCGAAATCCGCCGTGCGCCACTCCAGGTTGAACATGGCCGGGATCTGGCCCAGCAGCGTCACGCCGTGCCGCTCGATGGCCTCGAGGCTCTTGACGGCATCGAACACTTCCAGCGTCACCCCGGTCGCGCCCGTGAATAGCGATGTGAGCAGCACTTCCGCCTGCCCGCCTACGTGCGACGCTGGAAGATTGCACAACACCCGCTGTCCCGGTCCGAATCGAAACGCAGTGCCGAGACAGAGATTCTGGCAGGTAATACTTCGGTGTGAGAGCAGCGCCGGCTTGGGCGAGCCGGTCGACCCGGTGGTGAAGATCACCTGCGCGCCATCGCGCTCCGTCACGTGCGATTCCACCGGTTGCGGATGGGCGCGCGCCAGCAGATCGAAAACGCTGGCAGCGCCGGCGATACACTCGTTCGCGGGCGAGAATTGCATCAAGTGCTCGATGGAATCGCAGTGCGCGCGGACGGTCTCGCCAAGGGCGGCGAAATCGGCGGTCGCAGTCTTTCCCAAGAAGAAATACCCCTTCGGCCGGATCAGGTTCAGGCAGCGGATGACTTCGGCGGGCTGTAGCCGCAGATCGAGCGGCGCATGAATCACGCCCAGGCGGAAGCATGCCAGCTCCAGCAGGATATGCTCATTGAGCAGTGGCAACGAGGCGGCCAGGAAATCGCCGTGGCGAAAGCCCAGCCGCACGAGTTCCGCCGCGATGGCGATCGACCCACGCTCGAGATCCCGCCACGTGAGCGCGGTACCGCGCGTTGCGTTCAGAATGGCCGTGCTGTCCGGCTGGCGCGCCGCCCACCAATCGACCGCGGCGTGGATCAGGTGACGGTCCCGGTACTCAGTTTCGAATTCTTCCAGCGTGACCTGCGGGATCGGCTCCGTCGCCATGGATTCTATCTTGACACTTATGGCATCCAGCCTGGCCTCACGTAGGCATAGAACATCACAACCAGGCCGATCACGGAAGCCAGCAGCACGCTGTGCTTCAGGGTGAAGCGGAACAGCAAGGATTCGTCTTCGCGCTCCATCGAGGTGGCGGCGGCGGCCACCGCGATGCTGCTCAAGCTGATCATCTTGCCCATCACCCCACCGGCCGAATTGGCGGCGGCCATCAGCACCGGGTTCATTCCCAGCTTGCCGGCGGTCACCACTTGCAGGGTGCCGAACAGGGCGTTGGCGGAAGTGTCGCTGCCGGTGAGGAAGACGCCCAGCCAGCCGAGCAGCGCGCTGAAGAACGGGAACAATGCGCCGGTGGCGGCGAAGGCCAGGCCCAGCGTGGCGGTGGCGCCCGAGTAGTTCATGAGAAATGCCAGTGCGAGGACCGCTGCCAGCGTGAGTTCCGCCAGCGCCAGTTGGCGGGCCGTGTGGCCGAGCACGCGCGCGAACTGGCGCGGCTTCAAGCCGGCTACCATCGCGCCCAGAACGGCCGCCAGCAGGCACGCGGTGCCCGAAGCCGAAAGCCAGGTGAAGTTGTACGAAGCGGCATACGGGGAAGGCTTGGGAACCACTGGCGGCATGCGCTCGATGGTGTTGTGGAGCGCCGGCCAGGCGAATGCGATGTTGAGGCGGCTGAGCTGGGTCTGCAGCGGTTTGTAGCCCCAAAGCAGAACGAAGATCACCAGCAGAGCGTACGGCGCCCAGGCGTGTGCGACTTGCCAGGCAGTGTGAGTGGGCGCGGGCCGCGAATCCGCTCCACTTCCGCGCGGCTTCCAGAAGCGGAACAGCACGATCAGCGAAACCATGGCGGCCATCGACGCCAGGATATCGGTGAGTTGCGCGCCGACGAAGTTCGAAATCGCGAACTGCATTCCGGCGAAAACAATGCCGCATAGGGCTGCGGCCGGAAGGACGGCGCGCAGGCCCTTCCAGCCGGACATCACCACGATGAGATATGCCGGAACGAACAGCGAAACCGGCGCGCAGATGCGGCCCACGCCAGCGCTCAAACGGTCGAGAGGAAGGCCGGTCGAGACCGCCAGCGTGGTGACCGGAATTCCGATGGAACCGAAGGCCACCGGTGCGGTATTGGCCAGCAGGCAAATGGCCGCGGCGTAGAACGGCGTAAAGCCCAGGCCGACGAGCATGGCGGCGGCCACGGCCACCGGTGTGCCGAATCCCGCGGCGCCTTCGATGAACGCGCCGAAGGCGAAGGCGACCAGCAGCGCCTGGAGGCGCGCGTCATCGGTGAGATGGCCGATGGAATCCTTAAGCAGATCGAACTTGCCGCTCTCCAGCGTCACGCGGTAAAGCAGAATGGCGGCGAACACCACCCAGCCAATCGGGAAGAGCCCGAACGCTGCACCGTAGGCAACGGCGGCAAAGAGCCTTCCCAAAGGCATGCCGTAAACTCCCGCGGCTACCAGCGCGGCCGTGCCCAGCCCCACCAACGAGGCTATCCAGGCCGGTTTGCGGGCCACGCCCAGCAGGATCAGCAAGGCAAAAATGGGGATGGCCGCCACCAGGGCCGAGAGCGGCAGGCTGTTCGCCACCGGCGTATAGTTCTGTTGCCACATATGCAGCCGTTCCTTGACTAACCAGGAACATGTTTAACACATGGCTCCGGCGGCGGTATGTTTCTGATGACTGTTTGCGATTGCCTGACCACGCGGACTGTGCCGGGACTATGGCCTGACCAGCCACGTGCCGGTCAGCATCAAGCCCAGCAAAATGGCTGCTTCGATGAGCAGCGGCCAGGCTTTGGATCGTAGCTCCGCGGCGCCCGCCGGCCAAGCGGGCGTGGTCCTTGTAGAGGCCGGGCAAGCCCCGCCCAGCCGCAACCCGCCGCCGCCGAAGGTCATGCGCCACTCTCCAGCCGCAGGCCGCGGAATGCGGGTATCAGCGCAAACGGCTGCGCCAGCGCCGCGATCGGTTCGCCGGTTTGTCGCACATTGCTTTCGGCAAATACAGCCGGATCGCCGGCCGCCAGGCGCAGGTAGCCGATACGCATAGGGTCGATGCGCATCAGGCGGCAGCAGGTGGCATCCACCGCCACCGGGTCGGCGCCCGCCACCAACACGCCCATCGGTTTGGGAACGCCCTGAATGGGGCCGTTGCCTTCCATACCGACTATGCCGTCAACCAGCGTGAACTGCCGCGGAAACACGCTATGTAGGTCGGCCACCGATTCGTGGATGCCGGCCCAGTGCAGAACGTTCTTCGGCCATCCGTATACGCCACCGGGCACGACGCCGAACAGGTTCTTCATCGAGAGTGTGGCGCCGGTCCAGTGGTGTGTTTTCATTTTGGGCGTGGACACGACCAGCGCAGCCCCCAGCACGGTATTGGGCAGATACACCCGCTTGAGTTTGGAGAACCGCCGCGGCAAATCGATCAGCGTGACCTCATCCACATTGAGGTCGACAAAGCAGTCTTCAAACCCGGGGATGATTTGGAAATAGCCGGCGGCTTCGGCTAAGTCCAGCGTATCGCGGCGATTCCCCGGCCCTTCGGCGATGGTCACCTGGGACGCGCCCAAGGCGCGGAAGGCTTCGCAGGCCGCATGAACCAGCAGCGGGTGTGTGTTGATGGCGCTTCCAGGCTCGAACTCAACCAGGTTCGGCTTGATCACCACGGTACGGCCACGAACTGCCACACCTTGCGAGGCGACCAGCCGGCGCACGATATCGTAAAGACGCTGGTCATAGGCCGGAGCGCGCACGATGGTCGTTTCCGATTGCGTCAGGTGGACCGGCCTGGCACAGCCGGTGGCTACCAGTGCCGCCGCCGAACCCGCCAGCCAATCCCGCCTTGTCATCGCTCCGCCCATGGCTCAGATCCAGAACGCGCTCTTACCCGCAACCGCTCCATCCGCCAGGATGCTGGTGGCAACCTCCGGGACGGTGCGGTATGCAATGCCCGATGGCGGTGTGTAACCCTCGGGCATGCGGCCCTGAGCCGCCAGTCCGAGCCGCAGCCAATTCAAGGCATCCGCCGTACGGCATTGATCGAGGAACCGCAGAGCCACAGCTAGCGATTGGTCCGTCTGCTGTCCGCGATAGCCCCGCAGGGCAGCCAGCGCCATTCCCGTGGTCTCCGGGTAGGCGCCGGTTTCGTATCCGAAGGCCCTGGTCGACCCATGATTCCACCCGCCGCCCTTGCACATGCGGTTGATCAGGAATTGCCGCCCCGCATCAATCCGCGATTCGAGGCCATGCGCGGGACGCAACCGGTTCTCGCGGTCGAGCGCCAGGATTCCGAGCGAGGTGGGACTCACCCACGCCGCGCTACCCGTCACCCAGGGCCATCCCGGGGCCGTTATTTCGGACGGAGTCTGGCTGCCCATCATCCACCGCCGGATCCGGTACAAGGCGGTCGACTCCATTCCCGTGGTGGCCGACAGCCAGGCAATGGCGCGCCGGTGGCGCTCCACTCCCAGGCGCTCCGCGGGCAGCAATGCAGCCAGCGAGGTTACCCAACAGCTTTCCCCGATGCCGGGACGCGCCTGCCACCCGCCGTCGTCCCGCTGCGCCGCACGAATCCATTGGAGGCCACGTTCGACCGATGCCGAATCGCCAGCCCCCGCCAGCGCGAGCACCGCGTAGACGGTCGGCTCCGTCCAGGAACCACCACGGCGATAGGGCCATCCACCGTCGGGGTTTTGCTGTTGGAGCAGTTTTGGTATTGGCATCACTTGCGCTCCGGACGGGGCGCATCGCGGGCAACGGCGTTGCTACGCGCTTAGCGTTCAGGCCTGTGGCGGCGCCGGCGGGCCATCACCATGACGAGCGTTATGCCCGCCCCGAGCCAAAGCGCCCCGAGTATCGGCAGGGACATGTGTTCTCCTTTTTGTGCCAGCCTCCGGGACCTTTTCAAAACCCCGAACAGCTCGGCCTGCGTGGATCCGCTCTACGGCGTGCCGCCCTACCGCGTACGGCGCGCCCTGCGGCGCCGCACGAACAGAAAAATCGCTCCGCCAGCTATCAGCCACAGCAGAGTTTGCACCATCGTGCTAGTCGTCATATTTGAATTCTCCTCTCGGTTAACCCACGTGGTCCATCATTGGGAACAGGTACTTGAAGATCTGCAACAACGCCGGCCCGGCCGCCACAAGTATGATCGCCGGCAGGATACAGAAGAAGATCGGAAACACCAGTTTCACGCCCACCTTACCGGCGCGTTCTTCGGCTTCCTGGCGGCGGCGGGTGCGCATGAAGTCGGAGTGATTGCGCAGGCTCTCGCCCATGCTGGTGCCGAACCGGTCGTTCTGAATCAAGATGGCCATCAACTTGCGGATTTCAGGCTCGCCCGTCCGCTCGGCAAAATTCCGCAAAGCGTCGGCCCGCCGCTTGCCCGCCCGCATTTCCAGGTTGACCAGGGAAAGCTCTTCGCTCAATTGCGGGTGGCTGATGGCGAGTTCCCGGGCCACGTGCTGGATCGCCTGGTCCAGGCCCAGGCCGGCTTCCACCGATACCACCAACATGTCGAGCATGTCCGGCAGGGAAAGCCGCAGGATGTTCTGGCGTTTCTTCACCTTCTTCTCGAGGAAGAACTTCGGCAGAATCCATCCTGCCATCGCCCCGAATACCAGCAGCAACACCTTCAGCATCACGTTGGACGGCATCTTGGCCAGCATCAGGAATGACAGCATCACCAAGACCGCGGTGCTGATGACCCGCAGACCGTAGAACACCGGGGCCGCGCTCTCGGACCGGAATCCAGCGCGGATCAGATCTACCCTGAGCGTGGCCACCTCCTGCTCGGACGAAGGCATCTTGGACCCGACGGTCTGCAGAAACGTAACCACGGTGCCCGGGCGGGGCCCTTCGATGTCGCCAGTCACGCGCGGGCCGTCCAGAATAACCGGATTGCCGAGCTGGCGCAGATACTTGTTAGGCTTGTAGACCCAGCGATAACCGAGCCATGCCATGAGCAACATGACCATCAGAAACGTGGCAATCGACAGAAACAGGGGATGCGTCATATCAAACCTTGATCGTGATGATCTTCCTAATGAAGTAATAGCCTATGAACTGGGCGGCGATCGCGCCGCCAACCAGCCATCTGCCGTCGGGATCCTTGGCCATGCCTTGCAGGTACCCCGGCGCCACGATTAGCATGCCGAGCATGGTGGCTATGGGCAGCACGGTCAAAATGGTGGCAGTCAATCGGCCGTGCGCGCTGGCCGCCCTGACCTGCCCCTTGAGCCGGAAGCGCTCGCGGATGACATAGGCCAGCCGCGTCAGGATCTCCGCCAGATTGCCTCCGGTCTGTTTTTGCAGCAGCACCGAGGAGGTGAAAAACCGTACGTCCAACAACGGAACGCGTTCGGCGAAATTACGCAGAGCCGCTTCGAGCGTCGCTCCCAGGTTCTGTTCGTTGAACAGCGTGCGGAACTCCTGGCCCAGAGGGTCCGCCAGCTCCTCACCCACCATTTGCAGGGTAATCGTGAAGGCGTGTCCCGCCCGCATGGAACGCGACAGAAAATCGAGTGCCTCGGGAAACTGTTCTTCCAACGTGTCCAAACGCTTCTTGCGCTTCTTCCGCACGTAAGCGTAAGGCAGGAACCCGAATAGCACCGCCAACGCGATGGCCGTGATGAGGCGGTTGCCCAGAATTCCGATCACCGCCCCCAACCCCAGACCGGGAATGCAGAGCAAACCCATCGCCATCAGCATGTGCGTGGCCGACCAGTTCAAGCCGGCCTGTTGAATCTGCTGCTGCGCGTGCCGGGCGACCCGGAACGCTTTGAAGCGCGCCCTCAGCCCGTCCGGCTTGTCGACGTCTACCTCGCGCAACAGGTTGCTGAGCTCCGCCACCGGCTCGCCGGCCGCGACGTGCAGCCTGTCGATCATCTGCTTCTTTTGCCGTGCATCGACGAACTGGAAACCGACCTTTGTCGCGGCCAGCACCAGGCAAAAGATCAGCACGAAGACAGCGATCAACATCACGGTCATTTAATTAATCTCCACCCACTAATTAATCTCCACCACGGTCTGGAACATCTGCTGTGGCAGGGTGATGCCGGCCGCCTTGAGACGTTCGTAGAACTTGGGCCGGATCCCGGTTGCGCGGAAGCGTCCCAGCACCCTGCCGGTTTCGCTGATGCCCGTCTTTTCGAACAGGAAGATATCCTGCAGGGTGATGATGTCCTGCTCCATGCCCACAACCTCGGTGATGTGGGTGACCCGCCGGGTGCCGTCGCTGAAACGCGAGATCTGCACGAACACGTTGACAGCCGCGGCAATCTGCTGCCGCACCGAACGGATTCCCATGTTGGCGTTGGCCATGCCCACCATCACTTCCAGACGGCCGAGGGCGTCGCGAGGCGTGTTGGCGTGGATGGTGGTCAGCGACCCGTCGTGGCCCGTGTTCATGGCCTGCAACATGTCCAGCGCTTCTTCGGCGCGGACCTCGCCCACGATGATCCGGTCGGGCCGCATACGGAGAGCGTTGATTACCAGTTGCCGGATATGAATGGCGCCTACGCCTTCCACGTTGGCCGGGCGGGTTTCCATCCGCGCCACGTGCGTTTGCTGCAGCCGCAACTCGGCCGCGTCCTCAATCGTCACGATGCGCTCATCCTCGGGAATGTAGCTGGACAGGGCGTTAAGCAGCGTCGTCTTGCCGGCGCCGGTTCCGCCGCTGATCAGGATGTTGAGCCGCGCCTTCACGCACGATTTCAGTAGTTCCAGCATGCCTTCGGTCAGCGATAGCTTGGTTACCAGGTCCTCGCCTTTCATACCGTGGCGGCCGAAGCGGCGGATGGAAAGCAGCGGGCCGTCAACCGCTACCGGCGGAATGGCCGCGTTGACGCGCGAACCGTCCGGCAGGCGCGCATCCACCAGCGGTGAACTCTCGTCGACGCGGCGGCCCACTCGCGAGACGATTTTTTCGATGATGCGCAGCAGGTGCGCGTCGTCCTTGAATTCGACCGGCGTCCGGTACAGCTTGCCGGCCCGCTCCACGTATACCAGCTTGGGCGTCGTCACCAAAATGTCGCTGATCGTCGGATCCTGCAACAACGGCTCCAGCGGCCCCAGCCCGAACACCTCGTCCAGGATCTCTTCAATGACCCGATCTTTTTCCACCAGGCTGAGCGGCGTTTTTTCTTCGTCCACCAGCTTGGCTACGGCCACCCGGATCTCCGCCCGCACCCGATCGCCCGCCATCGAGGACAAAGCCTCCAGGTTGATACGGTCGAGCAGCTTGCGGTGCAGCAGGAATTTCAACTCCTGGTACTCCGGAGTGGAGCCCTCGCGCGTGAACAGCCGGTTCACCCAGCCGGCTTCCCGGTTGTCTCCTTGCCTCGCCGGCAAATCCATCAAAGTGGCCATTGCAGTTCCTTCCTTTTATCGATCGAACAGCCCGAAGCGTTTCGTCGTGCTCTTCTTTTCTTCTTCAATGTTGGCTAGCTTCAGGGCCAGCTTTGAAATCTGCCTGCCAAGTTCCCCCGTGCGGCTCAGCATCCGTCCCTCCGCGTACGTCTCGTACAGTTCCGGATAGTCGTTAGGGATCGTGAAGAAAATCGGCAGCCCGAGCATTCTTTCCAGTTCACTCGCCGTGATGTCCAGCCGTTTTGGCGAGCGATTGAGGATCAGCTTGATCTTGTGTTTGCCGAATCCGCTGTCGAGCAGCGTCTGCGTAATCTGCTTTGCCAGATGCAGGGCCGGCACCTCGAGCGTGGTGACCAGGCAAGCCTCGTCGCATTCCTCCAGCGCCGCCATGCAGATCGGGCTCAGACTCCGTCCCAGGTCCACCAGCGTCCAGTCATAGTGCGGCTTGACGAACGCCAATACGTGGCGCACCTGCTCCTCGGTGGGGCGCAGCTTGGAAGCCAACGCCAGAGGCGATGCCACGATCTCCACTCCGGGAATGCCGTTCGACACCAGCGCCTTCCAATAGTGAATATCCAGCCGGTGCAGGTTGGTAATCGCGTCCAGGATCGAGTACACCGAGCTGGTCTTGGTGATGAACCCCACCATCCCGGCGTCCAGATCCAGATCCGTCAGCAGCACCTTCTGGTTCTGCCGGCCCAGTTCCGCCGCCACGTGGCAGACGATCGTCGTGGCCCCGCAGCCGCCCTTCGCCGAGAAGAAGCCAAACGCCTTGCCCGCTCCTTTAGTCCCACCGCCGCCCCGCCGGCTGCGCTCCGCCGAGCGCCGCTCGAGCGCTTTGCGCAACGGATCCCGCAGCGGCGGGTACAGGTACTCGTTGATCCCCGCACGCAGCGACGACAGAATGGCGGTTGGATCGGCCGACGTGTTGAGCGCGATGATCATCGGGTCGCCGGTGACCGCGCGGATCGACGACACCAGGCCCTCCAGCGGTTCCCTCCACCCGCTGATATCCACCAGAACTACGTCTGGCCGCATCCGCTCCAGCCGGTCGAGAAAATTGCTGACGTCGCCCACGTCCTGATGCTCGACGATGACGCGGAACGGCAACTCGGCCAGGCAGGCCTGTGTCTGCTCCCATAGCTCGCGATTTTCGATCGCCAGACCGATGGTTAGAGGGTACATGGTTGCATCCCCGGGATCCCCGCTACTGCTTGACCGGGGCCGCCGCGGGAGCCGCCGCCGGCGCTGGGTTCTGGTTTAGAGGTTGATCTGAAGTCACCGCCTGCACTGGCGCCGCCAGCGATGGCACGGCTCCTGTCCGGGCGCCCGTGGCGGCTTCCTTCCTCATCTGTTCGAACATTTCCTCATATGCCATCGGCGGTGCATTCAGCTCAACCGGGGCCCCCGTCTTGTCCAACCCCGGCTGCTGTATCGAAGGTGAGATCGGTTTCATGAACGGTTCTTGCCAGCTCAGCTCGGGCACGGGCTGCCCCGCCTTGATCGGCCGTACCAGTTCCGGTGTCACGATCACCAGCAGTTCGGAGTTCTCCCGCGTCCACACCTTGCTCTGGAACAGTTTGCCGAGCAGCGGAATGCTCGACAATCCGGGGATCTTCGATAAGTTGTTGCTCAACGTTCTGTCCATCAAGCCGGCAATCACGAAGCTCTGGCCGCTCTCCAGCTCTATAGTGGACTCGGTCTTTTGGGTTTTCAGACCGGGAATCGAGAAACCGTCGATTGTCACGCTGGTCGAGGTGTCGATCACGCTGTATTCCGGGGCGACCCGCATGCGGATGGTGTTGCGCGGCGTGATGACCGGTAGGAACTTCAGCTTGACACCGTATTCCTCGTACATCACCGTTACCGCGCCCGTGGATGCCCCCGCTTGCACTACTGGGATGGGAAACGAACCGCCGGAAAGAAAATTCGCCTCCTGTCCGTCGGTGGTCAGCAGGTTCGGTTCCGCAAGTATTTCCGCCAGGTTCCTTTTCTCGTACGCCTGGATGGCCGCCCCCAGGTTGAGGTCCTTGCGGAAAAGAAGGATCTGCGCCACGCCGGAAAGACTAGTGAGGCTGGAGATGCCGCTCGCGCTACCGACGCTGCCGCTGCCGCTGGTGCTCTGCATGGTCGGCGAGCTGCCGGCCTGCGACGTAGTTATGCTGGTCTGTTGGCCGAACGCGTTGCTGAGGAGGGCAAAGCCCAGGTCCCGTTCCGCGCTGATGTCGATGGTGGCGAACTTCACCTTCAAGAGTATTTCGGGCCCGCTCGGTGCCACGGCCACCCGCAGCAGGTTCAACGGCTTGCCCAAGGTCGCGGCAATCTCCATCACGCGGTTAGCGCTCAGCATATCCCGCACCGAGCCGCGCACGAAGACGGTGTCGTTATCGAACGAAATATTGATGTCGTCGTTGGGAAAGTCGCGCGCTATCTGTTGCCTCGCGGCCTCCAGCTTGACCGGGCTCACCCGCACCGTCAGGTCGTAGACCAAGCGCCGGCCGCCATGCTGCCAAACAATCAGAGACGTTTCGCCGGGAAGCTTGCCGTTGATCAGCACTTCCTGCGGATTGATGGCGATGGCTTCCACCAACTCGCCGTTGGCCACCGAGATCTTATCGATCCTGAGCGGGCTGTCGATGATCAGGCTCTTGCCCACCGTCGCTACCAGCTTGCCGTCGATACCGGCTCGGGGTGAGCCGCCAGCGACCGGTTCTTGGTTCGCCGGGGCCGAATCGGCCCCCGACAGTACGACTGCCGGCACCATCGAGACGGCCAGCAGGCAGATGGAGATTCCACTGGTGCGTGTCACTTACTTGCCCTCCCCGGCGGTTTCGAACTTGTTTTCTTTCTTACTCGTGCCGGAAATGATCTCCATCACAAAAGCCGGTTCCTTCGGCGCCACCTTCGGAGCCGGGGGCTTCGGGGGCGCTGGGCGAACCGGGCGCTCCTCCGCGACGCTCGGCAAGGCGAGCCCGCCGTTGAACAGGCGGCCCACCGACGTGCCCGTGGTCTTGGCGATGGTTTTGTCCATCGGGTTACGCAGTGCGAGTTGCACCGTGGTTTGCGCCGACGCAAGACTCAGCGTTTCCGCCTGCTCTGGCGTGGCCAGCACGGTGATCACCTGCACCACCACCGGCTTTCCTTCCGGGTCCTTCTTAAAATCCTGTCCGGCCGAAAGCACCTCGACGTCCTGCATCAGCGTCTTGGTCACGGTCCCCTGGCGGTTGTCGGAGCCCGGAGCGTTGCCCGAGATCAACACGTCCACGTGCATGCCCGCCACCACGAACCCCGCCACTCCGGCCACTTCGTTGACCCGCAGCGGCACGGCCCGCATGCCCGGGGGGATCAACACCGAGAACCCGCCTCCTGCGCCTTTCGGCGCCAGGCGCTTCTCAATCACCGGCTCCTTGGCCATGATACCGATCATGACACCGCGTCCCACCAGTTCCTGAGGGCGGCTGGTCGATCCTTCGGGGAAGGGGCCGGTCCAGTCCTCCAGCTTCACATCGTCTTCCTTGATGACCGCGCCCACATCCAGGTCTTTGGCCGCCACCGCAATCTTGGAGGTGGTCGCCACCGCTACCGGCTGCTGCGAATTGTTCTTCAGCGCACGGTACAATAACGAGCTCACGGCCAAAGCCACCACGGCTGCAAAAACTAAAACCCCGACGAATCTCTTGTTCATTTTTCCTTCCCGCCGTCCGCCGCACCCCGGCTTGACTTACGGGACCTCACTGCCGCTTCCCACATTGGCGGCCCGATCGCTAAATCTACGCAAGAGATGCAGCCGCAGCGCTTTGGGCTTGGCTCTTTCAACCGCGCTGCGGCCATCTCACTATAATCTGTCATCGTCCCAGCCGGCAATCCTTGCCGGCCTCATGAGTACGGCCGTCCGCATCAAGCGGCCCGGCGTACTCCGGGAATTCTACGTGGAAGCGCTGGCGGCGGCTGCAGCCAACTGGCTATTGGTGGTTGTCCAAATTGAATTGATTTTGCCACCCGCGCCGATGAAGAGCGCGGCCGAGGCCAGAGCCACGAACGCCAACAGCAACGTGTACTCAATCAAATCCTGGCCTTGTTCATCATTCCAAAGGTTACGCAGATACGTCATTTCGATTCGCTCCTAAGTTTTGGATCCAAGTTCCGTGATCGGTCGATCACTGGTTAGTGTCTTCGTGACCTCTCGGTCACGGCCTGATCCGCCCTCAGTTGCGGCGGAAACCCGATCCCCCAACGCCTGGCCGCGCGGCCGGAATACCAGCGCCACGCCATCGTCATACACCACTCGCCATCGGCACGACTCTTTCAAGGCGCCGGTCAGCGGCGAGGTGGGGGGCATTAAAACCGTATCCACTGCGAACCGGGCCAATGTCTGGTCCCAGCCGTAGTTCACATTGAGGACTTCGAGCAGCTTGGTCTCGAAATCCTCCCCGTAGAAATCGCTGCGCCCGTCCACGAACACTCTGGACCGCGGATACAGGCGGTAAATCAGATAATCGCCCCATTGATCGTAGGTGAAGACCCGCGCCGTGGGATATTGCCCCAGCGCGCTCACGGCATTGGCGGGATACCGCGTCGGATCGAATTCGGCGCGGAACCCCTTAGGCGGATGGGGCGCGTACAACAGCGCCGCCACCAGCGCCACGCCCGCCAGGCTGGCCAGGTGCCAGCGCCCAATGCCGTCGGTCTCGCTGGTTTCCCGCATGATGCGGTTGATCCACGCCGCCGCGTGCTGCAGCCACGCTGCCACCGGCGCCACCGGCAGATGCCGCAGTCCCGCGTCCGCGGCGGCTGCCACCATCGGCGCCACCAGGATCATGAAAATCGGAATATGACGCGCCGACAGCAGCGCTGCGTGAGCCCACAACAGGAACAACAGCGGCTCGGTGAAACTCCCGCGCCGTGCGTACCACGCCGAGGCCAACACTCCACCCGCCAACATGGTCTCGAAGAAGATCGCAATCGGATGATGGAAATCCACCGGAAGGAATTCCATGATGCGCGCGGCGAGGTATGGATCGCGCAGATACTGCCATACATGCACGTGGAGGTGATACGTGTACGGATTCAGCAGGCTCGCCGCCATGCACGCCAGGGCGCTCAGGAAGTACTTCCCCGCCCGCTTGATCCCCGCCGCGCGGCCTTCCTCGCCGGCCGCCAGCAGAATCCGTAACAATTCCGCCGCGCCGAAAACCAAGATCGTCGACACGCCCACCAGGAATCCACCGTGAAGGTTGCTCCACACCACCGTCAGCACTGGCAGCAGCACCAGCCACGGAATGCCCGCCACCCGCGTCTGCCCCGCTCTCACGCGATCGAGAGCGTTCAGGAAGATCACCGCAAACAACAGCGTGAACAGGTGCGGCCGCGCCAGCCAGTGAATCGACGTCCCCGCCATTGCCAGCACCGTCACTGCAATCGCCAGCACCGCGTTCGATTTGCGCCGCGCCAGATGGAACACCAATGTAATGGTCACTGCGATCAGCAACACCGCGAACAACGAAACCGCAGCCAGACCGCCGATTTTGTTCAGGCCCGCAAGAATCACATCCGCCAGCCACTCCCACGCGTACCAGATGCTGTTCGGCTTGGAGTAGGAAAACAGGTCGCGATACGGCACCGCATGATGCGCCAGAATCCACTCGCCGGTGCGAATGTGCCAGCCCGTGTCGCAATCGCCCAGCAAAGCGGTCAGACCACCCATACGCCCGAACAACAACGCCATCGGCATCAAGAACGCGATGTCCGCCAGCGACGGCAGCAACTTGACCGCAACTCTTGAGCCAGTCGTGTTCATGAAACTCACGCCATCCAAGCCGGAGACTGTACATCCTCCGTCACGTGCAACCGGTCGTGAAATGCCCGGAAATCCATGTAATTGACCCGTAGCGCCACCAGGGGATACCCGTGCCCCGAGTCCGTCGCCCGCAACACCGTCCCCTGGCAGTGAATGCACTTCTGCCCAAAGCCGTGATTCGCCGGCAACTCCAATTCGAGCGTCAAAATCTGCCCCAGCGACGGCAACGGCAGCGTCTCGTCTCCCCCGTGCCACGCCACCAGGACGCCGCTGCGACTGATATTCTCCGTATACAAAGTGTTGCGCAGCCAAAGCGCCGGCGACGTAACGTGACACCGGAGTTGGATGTCAATCCTCGGGCTCTCGCGCCGGTTGATATTCCTCATGCGCTTTGCTTCGACACTCGCGAGCGTAGCGCGCTAATTGTCTTGCCATCAATATCGTAAATGGGCTATATCCATCTGTATTCGAAGGTTATTAGGCGCGAAGTCGAGGGTTGGGCCAGTAGGGCCAAGTGGCCATCCTGATGCTCTTTCCTGGATGATTCCCCGTGTTGGTTCGCCCGCCATACCCCGAACGACAGGGTTAGTATGCGGCACTATCCGTTAATTTTCTAAATATATGCTGTCCTCTGATATAAGCCATTTGGATATTCAGCTTCTATTGAAAACACAAGTGTTACGCGAAATACTTCGCAATATATTCCGCCTAATACACGGTTAATGTTGCCTATTAATGTGGATTTATTGCTGAATACCATTGACAACCGAAGTAAATAGCCCGACAATTCGGATGAACAGTACTGAATACAGAAAAATCTGAAGCCGGCTACATTGCACGGCACGGACTGTTTCAAGAGGTGAAGAATTAATGACGCGGATTCTTTTGTACAGTGATGAACCCATCCTGGCCAAGGGCCTTGAATCGGTCTTGTGTCAGGTTGAAAGCTTTGAGCTGCTGCCAAGCTGCAATACGGTGACGAGCCTGATGGAGCAGATAACACAGGGCGTGCCGGACCTGGTTCTAATGGATTTAACACCCGAGATCACCTTTGCCGTGCTTAGCGAAATGCAGCACGCCATGCAGAGCACCAAGATTGTGCTCTGGGTGAACTCGATTTCGACCGAACTGGCTTTCCAGGCGATGGGCTTGGGAGTGCGGGGCATCCTACGAAAAACTCTGGCCACCGACCTGCAAGTCAAGTGCCTGCAGAAAGTCCAGGCCGGCGAGTTGTGGTTTGAGAAGGCGCTCACCGATAGCTTCCTCTGCGCGCGCCGCGTGGCGTTGACGCAGCGCGAGGGGCAACTCGTGAGCCTGCTTTCGCAAGGCCTCAAGAACAAGGAGATCGCCACCACGCTGATGATCTCCGAAGGCACCGTGAAGGTATACCTGTCCAGGCTTTTCCAAAAAGTCGGCGTGAAGGACCGCTTCGAGCTGGCGCTGTTCGGCTTGAAGAATCTGACCACCGGCCAGCTTCCGATTTCCGACAAGAACCACCGCGGCGCTTCGGCCATGCCTGGCCTGCGCTCGCTGGTTCTCGAGAAGCCGATGGACCGGGACGCCTCGCCGGTGCGCTTCCCCACACCGTTGCGGCCCCTGGCCTCGCGCTTCTAGTTACCGGTATTTTCGACATTGCCAACGGGCGGTGAGCGCACCAGCGCAAGCCGCCCGTTTTCTTTGGTGTGGCATGCTTCTTCAGCTTGCCGTTGTGTTGCGATGCCCAAGCTGGTTTCCGCGCAGGCGCTGACCGGATGATATCCTGATGGCTCGGCAACCGTCGACCATCCATCATGCAATGTCGCGCTCTCTTCCCTGCCCGCCTCCGCTTGTCTGCCGCCGGCCTGGCTCTCGCCTCTGCATTCTTTCTCACGGCTCTGCCGGCGCGGGCTCAAGAGTTGAGCTTCGTGCCGTTTCACCAGAACGGAATCTACGCACTCGGTGAAAAAGCCGGTTGGACCGTGACGCTCGCTCAGGGTGCAACGGCCAGTTCCCACTACACCTACATCATTAAGAGAAACAATTTCGACGTCATCGCGGCGGCCGCGCTCGACCTCTCGTCGGGCAGCGCGACCATTGAAACCGCCCTCAGCGAGCCGGCCATGCTCTATGTTGAAGTCAGGGCGGATGCGCCGCCGACATCGCCCGCACAAGGCCGGCAAGCCGCCGCACCGGTTGCCGTAATGGGCACCGTCGTCCACCTCGGCGCGGCCATTGCGCCTACACAGTTGCAGCCCTCAGTTCCGCGTCCTGCCGATTTCGATGCCTTCTGGGACGCCAAACTGAAAGCTCTCGCCGCCATCCCGATCAACCCCGTCCTCACGCCCACCCAGACCAGCAGCTCGGGCGTGGAATTGTACACGGTCAAGCTCGACAGCCTCGGTTCCCACGTTCAGGGCTACCTCGCTAAGCCCGCTAAGGAAGGAAAGTTCCCGGCGCTCGTGGTATTCGAGTGGGCCGGAGTGCATGCCCTCCAGCCCAACACGGTTACCGATCGCGCGGCGGAAGGCTGGCTGGCTTTCAACGTGGATTCGCACGACCTCCCGCCCAGCCAGGCGACCGGTGTCAGCACCGAGTATCAGGCAATCGGCAACACCGACCGGGAAACGTCCTACTTTCTCAACATGTATCTCCGCGACTCGCGCGCCATCGACTACATTGCGAGCCGCCCGGATTGGGACGGCAAGACCATCGTCGTGATGGGCACCAGCATGGGCGGCCATCAGAGCCTTGTCGCCGCTGGCCTGAATCCCAAAGTGACGGCTGTCATCGTCAACGAACCCGCCGGCGCCGATTCCAACGGCGATCTGCATGGCCGCAGAGCAGGCTACCCGAACTGGCCCTCCGACGATCCGAAAGTCATGGAGACGGCGCTCTATTTCGACACCGTCAATTTCGCCTCTCGCATCAAGGCTCCCGTCCTGGCCGCGATGGGCTTCATCGACATCGTCGTACCGCCGGTCGGCGTCTGGATCGCCATCGACCAGATCCCCGGTCCCAAGGAAGCCATCCCCATGGTCGAATCGAACCACAACAACCTCACGCCCGAGAAAATAGGCGCCTTTACTGCACGTTCCCAGGAAGTGCTCGGCATCATCCTGAATGGCGGCGAATTCAAACCCAACGAGGAATTGACCCGCAAGAAGTGAAGTGGGGCAGGCGCAATCGCCTGCCAACAGTCGCGGCGCAAGTTTCGCCTTACAGCAACTGCACTTCCCGCTGTATCTCGCCGGTTACCCGCGCATCGGTATCGCCTACGAACATATCGATCTCGGAGCGCACGCCGAAATGCGGCAGGTACACGCCGGGTTCAATCGAAAAACACGTCCACGGAATCACCCGCCGCTCGTCGTGGTTTTCCAGGTTGTCCATGTTGGCGCCGTTGCCGTGCACTTCCACACCGATCGAATGGCCGGTGCGATGCACGAAATATTCGCCGTATCCGGCGCTCGCAATCACGCCGCGGCTGGCATCGTCCACTTCGAAGCCGCGCAATTCCTGCCTCCCCGCAACCGCTTCCTGCACGCGCTGGATCGCGGCGTCGCGCGCTCCCGTCACCACGGCAAAAACCTTGCGCATCTCTTCCGGCGGCTGGTCGCCGCAGAAACCGGTCCAGGTGATGTCGTAGTAAACCGCCTCCGGCTGGTCGAGCTTGGCCCACATATCGAGCAGCACCCAATCGCCGGCGCGAATCGGCGCGGTGACTTCCTCGGTCGGTTCGTAATGCTGGTTCGACGAGTTGGCGTTGACGCCCACGATCGGGCCGTGGTCGGTCACCATCCCCGCTTTGGCGAAGCGCTCGCGAATGAAGTTTTTCACTTCCACTTCGCTCAGCGGCGCGCCGTTTCGAGTGCGCTCGGCGATGAGCGCGAAGGCTTCGGCGCGCACCTTGTCCACCCTGCGTCCGGCTTCCAGGTGCGTTTCCAGTTGCGCCGGCGTCCAGCGCGCTTCGAACACCTGTATCAATTCCGCCGAGCTCGCCACCTCCAGGCCGAGGCTGCGCACCAGCTCCACCGTGCCCGCGTCCACCATCGCTACATATGGAATCGCGCACAGCGGGGAATACTGCATCGCCACGCGCTTCAGCCCGGCCGTCATTTGGCGCAGGCAGTCCACCTGCTCGCTCCACCCGGAGTACAGCAGCTTCTCGCCCGGCGCGCCAGCGGTCATGCCGCGCTCGATGCGGTGCTCAAGGCCGCGCGGCTCGCCCACCGCCGGCACCAGGTAATACCAGCGTCTCGTCGGCGTCCGCGGTGGCGTGAAACCCAGCACGCGGTACGCCAGCGGGTCACGCATGTGATGATCGAAAAACAACCAGCCATCCAGCCCCTGGTTGCGCAGTTCCTGCTGAATCTTGGCGAGTTCCATAATCGGCAACTCCAGTCTATCCGATGACCCGCATTGGCGGGGCATGCTTTTGCCTTGGTGTCACAGCACTCCGGTGGCATCGCCAGTCCCGTTCGCCTGCGCACAGCCCGTCCCAATTCCGAACGCCTTTCGCGGTACCGGCGCCCTGCCGTGCGTTTTCCGCTCTATAATCAACCCGCCGCGTTGGTATCACAATTGCCCTTCCGTCTATCGTGCGAACCCTCATCCAGGATCTCCGCTTCGGTTTCCGCATGGCGCTCCGAAGCCCCGGCTTCACTCTGATCGCAGTGCTGACGCTGGCCGCCGGCATCGCCGCCAATTCCACGGTTTTCAGTTGGATCGACGGCGTCCTCCTGCATCCGGTACCGGGTGTGACAGACCCCGCCCGATTGGTCGCGTTTGAGACCGTGGCGCCGAACGGCGACGCGCTTCTCACTTCCTACCCCGATTATCGGGATTACCGCGATCATCTGAAGCTGATCAGCGGCCTGACAGGCGCTACGATGCTGCCCTTCAGCATCGGCCAGGACGTGCACGCGGAGCACGTCTGGGGCGAACTTGTCACCGGCAACTATTTTGCCGTGCTCGGCGTAAAGCCGATCCTGGGCAGGGTGTTCACGCCCGATGAGTATGGCGACGCGCAGGGCGCCCACCCCGTGCTGGTCATCAGCGAACGCCTCTGGAAACGCCGCTTCAACGCCGATCCCGGTGCAATCGGGCAACTGCTGCGTGTAAATCGCCAGCAGTTGACGATCGTGGGTGTCGTACCCGCTACGTTCCTCGGCTCCATACCCGGACTTACGTTCGACATGTGGGCTCCCGTCACCATGGGCGCGCAGCTCAAAGTGCTGCAGGAGGGGTCACTCGAAGATCGTGGAACGCGCCAGATGTTCGGCTTCGCGCGTCTTCGGCCGGGCGTCACCCTGGAGCAGGCACGGGCTGAAATCCAATCCCAAGCCCGCCACATGGCGGAAGCGGACCCGGAGCACAACCTTGGTATCACCGCCACCGTGCTCCCCATCTGGAAAGCCCATTCCGGCGCCCAGACCTCGTTACTGAGGCCGCTCATCCTCCTGATGGCGGTTTGCGGCGTGGTGCTGCTGATTGTCTGCGCCAACGTGGCCAACCTGCTGCTGGCGCGCTCGACGGCCCGCCAAAGAGAGTTCAGCGTGCGCATGGCGGTAGGCGCCGGCCGCAGCCGTCTGGTACGCCAGTTGCTTAGCGAAAATCTTATACTGGCCGTGCTGGGCGGGCTGCTGGCCGTCCCGGCTACTTCGTGGTTCAGCCAGTCGCTGGGAGGCATGGTGCCACCGTCCGGGCTTCCGGTGACGCTCGATATCCCTCTGAACGGCGACGTGGTGGCCTTCACCTTTCTGCTGTGCCTGCTGGCGTGCGCCATTTCCGGCGTCGCACCCGCCTGGCATATGGCTCGCGCCAATCTCAACGATGCGTTAAAAGAAGGCGGCCGCAGCGGATCGGGCGGCGCCAGTTCACACCGCATCGAGCGGCTGCTGGTGGTTTCCCAAGTCGCCCTGGCGCTGGTGGCCATAATCGGCGCGGGTCTGTTCGTCCGCAGCTTCAGCGCCGCGCGCCAGATCAACCCCGGCTTCGATCCCGGCCACGTGCTGGTATCGCACCTGTCGCTTAACGGGTATTCAGTTCCGGAGCGGAAGCTGTTTGTGGAACGATTGCGCGATCGCGTCCTGTCGCAGCCGGGAATAACCGCTGTCACCTTCTCGAATACGGTTCCGCTCTCCCTTGCCGGCCAGTGGTGGGAACCCTTGGAGATTCAGGGCTACGTGCCCGGTCCCAGCGAGAACATGAAAATCGAACGCAACGTGGTGGCCCCGGGCTATTTCGACATGCTGCGGATCCCGCTCGCCGAGGGGCGCGACTTCACCGACCACGACGACGAAAAGTCCGTGCCGGTGATGATCGTCAGCCAGGCTTTTGTGCGGCGCTTCTTCGGCAGCCGCTATCCCATCGGCCAGCATGTGCATGGGTGGGGCCGGTGGTTCAATGTGGTGGGGGTGGCCAAGGACAGCAAGTACCAATACCTGGATGAGGCGCCGAGGCCGTACTTTTATGTGCCCTTCCGCCAGTGCTTGCGCGAGGATATGGGCATCCGACTCTATGCGAGGACCGCCGGCGACCCGCTGCAGGCAGTGGAGCCGGTGCGTCGCGCCGTGCGCTCGCTCGATCCCGACGCGGGCGTGTTTGACTCCATGCCGATGGCCGAAAACATCAACGCCGCGCTGTTCACCGAAAAACTGGCGGCCACTATGCTGTCTGTGCTAGGCGTGGTCGCGCTGCTGCTCGCGGCGCTCGGATTGTACGGAGTGATGGCCTACGCGGTGGCCGAACGCCGGCACGAAATCGGCATCCGCATCGCACTCGGCGCGCGCCCAGGCGACGTGGTCAGAATGGTAGTGAAACAGGGCATGGAGCTCACCCTGATCGGCCTCGCCGTCGGCATGGTCGCGGCCCTCGCCGTCACCCGGGTGGTCGCCGCAGCGCTGGTCGAAGTCAGCGCCACCGACCCGCTGGTCTTCGCCGGGGCGCTCCTGTTCCTGGCCGCCGTCGCCGCCCTGGCCAGCTACCTGCCCGCCCGCCTCGCCGCCGGCATCGACCCCAACCAGGCGCTGCGGTCTTGAGGTGCGCTTTCGGACCAATCACCGCGCCTGCCCACATCCCTGATACGATCAAAATCAGAGGCCAGGATTGGGCGCGTTTGGGCGAATGCCATTCGCCGGCCGCCCGGACTCGCTTGAAGAAGTTCCACGCATGCCCGAGATCAGCCGGTTCTTCGGTATCATTGTGCAGATGTACTACTGCGATCACGAGCCGCCGCACTTCCACGTGCGCTATTCCGGCCAGAGGGCGCTCGTTGCGATCGGAACGCTGGCTCTTTTGAGAGGGCACCTTTCGCCCCGCGCACTCGGCTTGGTGACGGAGTGGGCGGCGCTGCATCGCGCGGAATTGATAGAAGACTGGAAACTGGCGAGAGCCGAGGCGCAGCTCAAACCGATTGCGCCTCTCGAGTAGATTATGTTGAAGGACGTTGTTACCGCAAGAGCTCTCGGCGAGCATCGCTTGCATCTTCGCTTCGAGGACGGCGTCGAGGGCGTGGTTGATCTCGCGCCCGATCTCAGCTTCCAAGGAGTCTTCGCGCCACTGCGCGACCCCGCCTACTTCGCGCGTGTCCGCGTCGATCCGGAGCTGGGCACTGTAGCTTGGCCGAACGGAGCCGATCTTGATCCGGACGTTCTTTATGGGCGTGTCACCGGTACTCCGGTCTTGCAGGAGCATGACGCGGATTTGGCACATTAGCCCCTACGTTCCCATCACGATTCCGCCATCCACGCTGAGCACCGCGCCGGTGACGAAGGACGCCGCGTCCGAGGCCAGCCACAAATATGCGTTGGCGATATCCTCGGGTTGTCCCATGCGGCCCAGCGGCGTGTGCGCGCGCAACCCCTCCCGAGCCTTCTCCGGGACGGCCTTCATCATATCCGTGTCGATGATACCCGGCGCCACCGCGTTGACGCGAATGCCGAACCTGCCGAACTCCCGCGCCCATACCCGCGTCATTCCGATCACGCCCGCTTTGCTGGCGACATAATTGGTCTGCCCGAAGTTGCCGTACAAGCCGACCACGCTGGTGGCGTTCAGGATCACTCCGCCCGCGCCCGTCCGGATCATGCGCGCGGCGGCGCCCCGCGTGGCCACGAACACGCCCCGCAGGTTCACCGCAATCACCGCGTCGAACTGTTCGTCGCTCATCACGCCGGCGATGGCGCCTTCCTTGAATTTGACGATCTGCCCGTCGCGCAGAATGCCCGCATTGTTGATCAGCGCGTACACCGGCCCCAGTGCGCGCTCGGTTTCCTCCACCGCGCTCTCCACCGAGGCCGCGCTGGTCACATCCACCTTCTGAAAGATGCCGCCCCCTTCCGGTTCCGTCTCCTTCACGTCCCAGGAAGCCACCTTGCAGCCTTCCTGTGCGAAGCGCCGCGCCGTAGCCTTGCCGATGCCCGCGGCCGCGCCGGTGACAATTGCCACCTTGCCCGCCAGTCCCGTTTCAATCATGACTTCCCCATTATCACCGGTAGCGCCGGCGGTCTTTGCCGCCGGTGTTTTTTCACGCGCCGGCTAAAGAGCCTGCTGAATACGGATACGCTCGTTGTTCTTAATCCGCGTTCATTCGTGGCCCATCTTCTTAGCAAGCTCTCAAACATGCCCCACCCGGCCGGACACGCTATAGTAAAAGTGTCCCCATGCGAGGCCCACGCTGGCTCCTGCTGCTGGCGATCGCCGCCATCCTCGGCGGCATCGTTTTCACCTATCGCGCGCAGAAAAGGTCGGCCGCGGCGCACGCGCCTGCCCGGCCCAAGGATCTTCCCGACGATCTGCACTCCAGCGCCCAACTCTGGCACTGGGTGGAAACCGACGCCAAAACCGGCCACGTGCGGGCCGATATTACCGCCGAGGACTTCCGCGAGGTCAAGGATTCCTCCCGCGTCGACCTCAAGGGCATGAAGCTGCGCCTGCCCGGTAAGAAGGACGACACCTACGACCTGATCAATGCGGCCAACGCCCAGTTTTACAAATCTGAGCATCGGCTCTATTCCGAGGGCGACGTCGAGATCACGCTGAATCTTCCGACGGCCGGCGCGCCCCAGCGCGCCCCGGTGGTCATCCATTCCGCCGGCGTCACTTTCAATACCGAAACCTACCGCGCCGAAACTGATAGTCCCTCCACCTTCACTTTTCAAAACGGCAGCGGCAAGGCCACCGGCGCGTACTACGATCCCACCGCGCACGAATTGCGCATGAAACAGGACGTCGAGATTCACTATCAGCCGCAAGGCCCTGGCGCCAGGCCGATGACGATTGAAGCCGGCGGCCTGGTCTTTCACGAAAACAACCAGACCATCGAACTCCCACCCTGGGGCAAATTGACCCGGGAAGGCACCGTGGTGGAAGGCGATGCGCCGCTGATCCAATTGCAAAACCACCAAATCCGCAACGTGCACGCCTTCCACGCGCGCGGCACCGAGGATAACGACAGCCGCCAGATCTCCTACTCCGCCACCGAGCTCTTCATGGATTGCAACGACCACGGCCAGGTAGAGCATATCGCCGCCGTGGACAACGCCCGCCTGGTGTCGAATGCGCCCACTTCGCAAACCACCGTCACCGGTGACCGTGTGGATCTGAATTTCGAGGTGCGCGACAACCGGAGCATCCTGCTCCGCGTTGCCGCCGCCGGCCACGGCGTGGTGATTTCGAAACCCCTGCCCGCGCCCGCGAGCGACCCCGGCGATACCCACGTGCTCTCGGCCGACAAACTGGAGATGACCATGCGTCCCGGCGGCAAGGAGCTCGACCGCATAGTCACCCGCGGACCCTCCAGCCTGGAGTTCGTTCCCAACACGGCCGCCGCTCACCACCGCGTTTTGCGCGGCAAGGATTTTCTGATCGCCTACGGCCAAGACAACCGCATCGATACCTTCCGTGCCACCGATGCCCACACCGCCACCGACCCCAATGGCGAGGAACGCAAGCGCAAGCGCGCCCAGTCCGTCACCAGCAGCCGGGAAATCAACGCCCGCTTCGATCCCAAGACCAGCCACCTGGTGGCGATGGAGCAATCCGGCGGCTTCGCCTACGCCGAAGGCGACCGCCAGGCCCGCGCCGCTAAAGCTACCCTCGATTCGGATCAAAACGTGATGGTGCTCGATGGCGCCGCGCGCATGTGGGATTCTACCGGCGCCACCAGCGCGGACCGCATCCGGATGAACCAGACCAGCGGCGACTTCACCGCCGAAGGCAACGTCAATTCCAGCCGCATGCCGGAACCGGATGCCAAAAAGAACTCCCAGATTCTGGCCACCGACGAACCGCTGCAGGCCCAGGCGCGCCGCATGGTTTCCACCAATAAGAGCCGCAACATGCACTACGAAGGTGGCGTGGTGATGTGGCAAGGCGCCAACCGCATCACCGCGGATACCGTGGATGTGGACCGCGAGAAGCGCTCCTTCATCGCCGACCGCAACGTGGTCAGCAGCCTCTGGGAAGAGCCCAAGGACGAGGAGAAAAAGAAAACCGCCGCGCCCGTGCTCACCGTGGTGCGCGCCCCGCGCCTGGTCTACACCGATGCCGACCGCCTGGCCGTGTACACCGGCGGCGTGGACATGTCGCGGCCGGGGATGCACATCACCAGCCGCGAATTGCACGCCGTCCTCGCCGATTCAAGCGCCGATTCGCGCCTCGAGAAAGCCGTCGCCGATGGCGGCGTCAAGATTGTCGCCGACACCGTCAACGGCCGCCGCATCGCAACCGCCGAACACAGCGAGTATTACACCGGCGACGCGAAGGTGATCCTCACCGGCGGCAAGCCCCGCCTGGTGGACGAAGCCGGGCATTCCACCGAGGGCGAAAAATTGACCTACTTCTCCAACGATGATAGGTTAAGCATAGATGGGGCTCCCAACCGGCCTGTCCAGACCTTTATCACCCGCCACCGAAAATAGCGGCGGTGTGAGCAAACTCGAGACCTCGGAGATTTCCAAAGCCTACCGGGGGCGCCGCGTCGTGGACGACGTCACTGTGCATTTGCAGCAGGGCGAAGTGGTCGGCCTGCTGGGGCAGAACGGCGCCGGCAAAACCACCACGTTCTACATGATCGTCGGCCTCATCACGCCGGATTCCGGCCGCATTCTGCTCGATGAGAAGGACATTACCGGCCTGCCCATGTACCAGCGGGCGCGCCGCGGCATCAGTTATCTGCCGCAGGAGGCTTCGGTTTTCCGCAAGCTCACGGTCGAGGAAAACCTGCTGGCCATCCTCGAAACGCTCTCGCTTTCCGCGCGCGAGCGCCGCGAACGGATGGAACTGTTGATCGAGCAGATGGGCCTGGAAAAAGTCCGCCGCAGCCGCGGTTACATGCTCTCCGGCGGCGAGCGGCGGCGGGTGGAAATCGCCCGCTCGCTGGTGATCAGTCCGAAATTCCTGCTGCTCGACGAACCGTTCTCCGGCATCGATCCCATCCAGGTGCTGGAGCTCCAGCGCATCATCTTCGATTTGAAGCGCGCCGGCATCGGCATCCTGATCACCGATCACCAGGTGCGCGAAACCCTGATGGTGACCGACCGCGCCTACATCATCGACGAAGGCCGCATCTTCCGCGGCGGCAGCCCCGAAGCCCTGGAGCGCGACCCCGAAGTGAAGCGCATCTACCTCGGGGAATCGTTCAAACTGCGGCTGTAGAAGCCAAAGTGGGGCAGGCGCTTCCGCCTGCCAACCCCGATGGAAACACCGCGCCGGCCTCCACGTAAGTCGCGTCTTCTAACTTGAAGGCCCCCGGGACCTCCTCAGAACTTGATCCCACGCATATCCTGTTTTCCGACTGTAGTTGTAGGCGTTCTTGACGTCGGCCGCAGCGCCGCTGCGATCATCGTAAAGCCGCGTCGCACTGATGCCCATCAGCTCAAGCCGGCTGAAGGCCTCACCGGCGACCGAACACGGAACAAACACTTTGGTAAGTGTCGGTGAGTACTCACCTGATGTCGCGTCACGCGGCTCCTTAACGTTCTCGGCCAAGTCCTCGAAGTCCTTCAGGTTCAGATGCGCGTAGTTCAAGGTGTCGTAGATAAAGACCCCCATCTGCCGCTGCATCCGCTTGTTCGAACTTGCGGGAAAGCGGATGTACTTTAGGACACCGGCGGGGTACCCCTTCGCAAAGAGCGGCTCGCTTTGGTCCAGGAACCTGTTAAGCTCCTCACCAGCGCCGCCTTTACCCACGCTGGCGCAGCGTTGCGACCATCCCAGACCGAGCGCCTTGGTGTCCAGGGCATAAACAACGACTTTCTTGTCGGGTTTGGTTCTGTCCGGCCGGAAGCCGTTGAAGGCGAAAAAGAGAGCGACGTAAGGGGAGAGAGAGAAGTCGATGAGCGGCGAAGGAACGTCGTGGTGGCGGCCGTATTCCAAACGCGCCCGCCGGTCCGAATTGAGGTCGGCGGGCATTTCCCCGATTGACCGAAGGTTCGTCATGAAATGCGACAGCATCTCGTCAACCCGCGTGTCCCAGGATTCATGAGGGATAGCGCTGAACCGCGATAGCGTCGAGCAAATGCGCCACTCACTGTCCGAGTGCCCCCGGAACACGGTGTCGTCGTCGCCTAGGGCCAACTTCTCCAAGACGTCGAGCGCACCACGCAATGATCTTGGGTAGACCTTCTTCGTGCTCATTTACCGCCCCGCGGGCCTCACTACTCTCATTGTCGCCCTGCGCTGTCCCTTTGGGGGATGCAATGGGGAACAACGCATGTCCAGGCGTACAATACTCCAGCGGTCCTCACGCGACCGCAACCTCAGAAGCATCGCAGAACCTACCGCCGACCGGCGGTTTCGTCAGCTCGCCTTCGGATTCAACGTCCGGTTCACATGATCGGGGTCGCGGGCGATGAGTGTCAGATAGGCCCGCGTGGGCTGGTCCGGTTCGGCGCGGCCCTGCTCCCAATCCCGCAGTGTGCCAAGCGGAATATGATAGCGGGCGGCGAATTCCTCCTGCGTCAGATCCAAGGCACGCCAGATGATCTTCGCCCGCGGTGTCCGCCGCATCCGCTTGAGGTCCGTCTCGGTAAGCGGCTGAGCGTCGCGGTCCCCGCGCGCGGACCGCTCAACCGCCTCCGAAGTCATTGGCCTGGGTCGGCGTCGTGCCATTCGAATTCCAACTTCATATACTACGGAATTCCAGTACTTCTATCAACGTGCCCACGGGTGTGCGACGCAGAAATGGCGAACCTCCCGATTCGTAGTGAATTCGCATGAATCTGAGTATAGGGGTACACGACGCGTTGCCCTTTCGAGAGGCGTTGTATCAGGGCACGGCTTCAGCCGTGCCGGGAGATCGCGTGAAAGGTCTGGGCTTTAGCCCCTGTGTGCTCGGAAAGGCCTCAGCGGCTAAAGCCTTTGGCTACCTATGTATTGCGGCACGGCTGAAGCCGTGCCCTGATACAAAGCCAGCCCGGTTCCCACATTCATGTCGCACACCAGTTCAGGCGAGCTTCATGCCCGGAATCCGCTCGAAGTGACGGCGGTTCCGGGTGAGCAGCGTGCCGCCGTTCGCGGTCACGATGCCGGCAATCAAACTGTCGGCCATCCCAATGGGATTGCCCGATCGTTCGAGGGATCTGCGGATCTCGCTGGCAGCGTCCGCAGCAGCGTCGTCCAGCCCCAGCGACGGTACCGCCTCGAGCAGTTGAACCAAACGGGCAAGCTGCTTCGCGTTCTTCGCGCCCGAGAGGAGCTCAAACCGGCTGATGACGGTTGTCCTGAGTGCGCCATGGCGAAGCAATCGCTCCACCGCGTCGGCCTCGCCTTTACCCGCGAGGTAGTCGATGAGGACATCCGTATCGGCGATGGTCATCGCCAGTTCGCCCGGATGCCCCCGGTTCGAGTCGACAGACCGGCAGCTTCTTTCTCCTTCATCGATCCCTTCAACGCAAGAGCGCTCCGGATCGCCTTTGTCCGGCCATTTCGAGCATCGAGGTAGAGGTCCAGTGCTTCCGCCACCACACTTGAGAAACCCTTCTCGCCTCGGTTGGCGGCCAATTCGAGGAGGCGCGCGCGATGTTCCGGCCTCATCCCAATGGTGGTTCGCATGCTTCCATTATCACATGCATGCACATGCAGATCATCGGTTGGCAGGCGGAAGCGCCTGTCCCACTCTACGCGCCAATCGCCAGGTGCAGCAGGCAAAACGCCATCCACGCGATTAGCGCCGCCATCGGAATCGTGAGCACCCACGCCCACATGATATTGGTGGCGATGCCCCAGCGGACGGCCTTCAGCCGCTGAATGCTGCCGACGCCGGCGATCGCCCCGGCGATGGCGTGGGTGGTGGAAACCGGCAGGCCCAAACTGGTGGCCAGCAGCACCGCGCCCGCCGCGCCGGTTTCGGCGCAGAATCCGCTGCGCGGTTTGAGGCGCGTCAGCCGCGTGCCCATGGTGCGAACAATCCGCCAGCCGCCGCTCAGCGTGCCCAGCCCGATGGCCGTGCCCGCGGCCAGAATCACCCACACCGGGACTTTGAAATCCTTCTGGAATCCTGAGGCCACCAGCACGCCGGTGATGATCCCCATGGTCTTCTGCGCGTCGTTCGATCCATGGGAGAGGCTGAAGGAAGCCGCCGAAAGAAATTGCAGCTTACGGAAGTAAAAGTCCATCTTGCTGGGGGTGGCCCGCCGGAACAGCCAATACACCGCAATCATCAACGCATAGGCCGATATCATCCCGATCAGCGGCGCGGCAAAAATGAAGACAATGGTTAAGCTCCATTGGCCGGCGATCAGCCCTTCGAAGCTGTGGGTGAAACCCCGCACGATCCCGGCGCGCGCTATCGCCGCGCCCGCATAGCCGCCGATGAGCGCGTGCGACGAACTGGTGGGCAGCGCCAGCCACCACGTGGTCAGGTCCCAGAGAATCGCGCCCGCCAGGCCGGCCATGATGACGTAGGGCGTCACCAGGTTCAGGTTCACGAATCCGCTGCCCACCGTTCTGGCCACCGCCGTGCCGAACAGGAACGCCGCCACGAAGTTGAAAAAAGCCGCCCACAGCACGGCTTGTCCCGGAGAAAGCACGCGCGTGGCCACCACGGTGGCGATCGAGTTGGCGGCGTCGTGGAATCCGTTGATAAAGTCGAAGACCAGCGCGATGCCGATGATCAGAACGGCCAGCTCAAAGACGCCCATCTCTTAGCTGTTCTTGACCACGACATTCTGCAGCACGTCGGCCACGTCCTCGCAACTGTCGATGGTCTCTTCGAAGAAGTCGTACACTTCTTTGAGTTTGATGAGCAGAATCGGGTCTTTTTCTTTATTGAACAGATCGGCAATCGCCCCGCGGCCGATCAGGTCGCCTTCGTTTTCCAGACGATTGATCTCGATGCAATGCTCCATCAGCGGCCGCCCCGCTTCCAGCGCTTCGAACGCGCTGTGCATCGCCTTGGCACAGTTCCGCACGATCTCCGCCAGTACGATCATGCTCGGCGGAATCGGGTCGATGTGGTACGACAACAGCCGGTGCGAAGTGTCTTCCAGGCCGTCCAGCACGTTGTCCAGCGAGGACGAGATGTTGTGAATGTCTTCCGGGTCGAGCGGCGTGATGAAGGTCTGGTTGAGGCGGGTGAAGATCTCGTGAATGAGTTCGTCGCCGCGGTGCTCAAGCACGTTGATTTCCATGGCGAACGCGGCCAGCGTGGAGTTGCCGGCGCGCACCCCGTCCAGCAGCAGACGCGCCGCCTCCGAGATAATATCCGCCTGCTTCAGAAACAGGCCGTAAAACTTCTCTTCGCGTGGAAGGAGTCTCATATCAAGAGGGGATCAGGAGAAGCCCATCTTAATCGCATTGCAACAACCAGGTCAATATTGGGTTACGGTTCGGTAACGATGGGAAACAGCGCGGCGTCCTCGTTTCCCTCGCCCGCTGCATCCAACTTGAGAAAACGCGTGTCCAGTAGGCGGCCCGTGTCGATATTCCCCATGGCGGAAAGGATGTTTTCCTTCAGATGCGGATATTCCTTTTCGAGGCCGGCGAACAGGTCGCGCAGCGAGCGCCGCACCGTGCCGGTGCGTTGCGAACAGCCGCAGGGAATTAGTGGAACCCCCAGCGATTCGGCGTAAGCGCGCGTCACATCCTCGGTGACGAACACCAGCGGGCGAATCAGCCGGAAATCGCGCTCGCGCGACCAGGTGACCGGCGGCAGCGCGCTCAGTCTCCCGGTGAACATGGTGTTGCGCAGCAGCGACTCGCAGAAATCGTCGGCCGTGTGGCCCAGCGCGATGACGTTGGCGCCCAGTTCGCGCGCGATCTGGTACACCGCGCGGCGCCGGTAGCGGCTGCACAGATCGCAGCCGTGCTCCGGTTGATCCTCGAGCAGTTTCAGCGAAGGCGCGTCGCGATAATAAGTCCACGCCACGCCGCGCTGGCGCAGATATTCGCCCAGCGGTTCGATGGGGCGCAGGAACTTGCCCTGTTCCACCGTGAACGCGCAGACCGAGAACTCGATGGGCGCGCGCTTAGCCAGCAGCAGCAGCGCTTCGAGCAGCGTGGCGGAATCCTTGCCGCCCGATAGCGCCACCGCCACCCGGTCTCCATCGCGAATCATCCGAAAGCGATGGATGGCCTCGCCCACCTTGCGCAGCAGTGTTTTTTCCAGATCCACTGCTTCGATTATACGTGGCGCGCGCTGTCAGGCCGGCTGTCGAGCCTGCTGAGCCGAGAGTCGTCTCGGCTTTCCGGGCCGCTATTCTTTTCTGGCTACTGCTTAAATGAGCATTGGGGCTAAACCCGCGCCAGCGGAACCAGTTCGGCGGCGCACAACGCCAGGTCCCCGGGATGGAATGGTTTGCGAAGCGCGCGGCAGCGGCGGAAACGGTCCGCCAGCGCGGAGTCCGGAAATGCCGCAACGTAAATGAGGGGATGTGTTTCTGCGAATTCGAAAAAATGTCCCGGAACGTTGGTGATCAGCAGCGAAACCGCGTCCGGCGCGTCCCGCAAAGTCCTTAGCGCCTCTTCCAGTTCGGCCTCGATGACCACATACCCCTCGCGCTTGAGAATGCCGCCGACAAACTTCCGAATCATCGGGTCTTCCACGATCAGCACGGGCCCGGGAGCGGTTGTCTGCGGCACTATGCTCCCTTCGGCGCAGGCGCAAAACGCATATTGAGGCTCCAAATACCATTCTGCGCATGGCCACAGGAAACCCACAATACCCACTGAAGGGCGTGCCGTAACCCCTAACGGTGCGGTTATTGAATTGCCAGCAGGTCGCACCAGCGCCCGAAGACCTGTTGCGCCAACGCCGTTAAACGCGCGGCATTATGTGCACTATCGATCGGCCCCCGGACCTCGCGCATATCCCCGCAGTTCATATCCTGCGAGCACCAGTCGGCGATCATTTCGGGCGTGACTTCCAGGTGAAACTGGAGGGCGTAGGCGCTGGAACCTATGCGAAATGCCTGGTGGCAGCAGGCCGTGGACGAGGCCAGCCATCGCGCGCCCGGCGGCAAATCGAAGGTTTCGCCGTGCCATTGAAACACGGTTTCGCGCGGCCCCACGCCGGCAAATAGAGGGTCGGCCGCGCCTTCTCCCGTCAGTTCGATCTCGAACCAGCCGATTTCCTTCACCGGGTTGCGATAAACGCTGGCGCCCAACGCTTTGGCGATCAACTGCGCGCCCAGACATACGCCGAGCACCGGGCGGCCCGCCTCCACCGCCTGCGCGACCCAGCGGGCTTCCCGCTCCAGGTGCGGCAAGCCGTCGTTTACCGACATGGCGCCGCCCATGAAGATCAGGCCGTCATAGCGCGCGGGGTCGGGCTCGGCGGCTCCGGGCTGGTAGAGGTCGGCATAGTCTATGCCGATGCCGCGCCGCACCAGTTCGGGCTCGATGCGGCCGAGATGCTCAAAAGGGACGTGACGGAAAGCGAGAACGCGCATAAGAGCTTGCTAAAACAACCAGAACCCAACAAGCCACAGATAAACACAGATAAACACAGATGAACACAGATGAACACAGATGAACACAGATGAACACAGATCGAAAATAACCGTCTTATCTGTGTTCATCAGTGGCTCCAAGATCTTTCTCGGGCTTTTTCGTCAGCCAAGCGAGCCTGGCGAAAACCAATTCGCGCTTATTTGTTTTGTGCTACCTGAAAGTGGCTCAGGCCCGCGGCGTAATGTTCCACCCCACGCACCAAAGCCTCGGCCACTTTCTGCCGGTACTCGGGCCTGCGGAGCAGGGATTCCTCTTTGGGGTTGCTGAGGAAGCCGATCTCGGCCAGCACGGACGGCATGGTGGCGCCGATCAGCACCACAAAAGGAGCGCGGCGCACACCGCGATCATGCTCGGCCGGGAAGCCGTGCAAATACAGCGCGAACAGCGACGACTGGATACTTCCGGCCAGATCTCTCGATTCCTCCGCTTTGTCGTGCAGCGTGATCTTCTGGATCAGGTCGTGCAATTCGGAAATACTCTCGATGGAACTGGCGTTTTCGCGCGCGGCTACCGCCAGCGCGTCTTTGGCCTCGGTGAAGTTGAGGAAGTAAGTCTCAACCCCAGACACCTTCGGCACCAAAGAAGCATTGGCGTGGATGGAAATAAACAGATCGGCCTTCTTTTCGTTGGCCAGCGCGGTGCGGCTCTCGAGTGGGATGAAAACGTCGGTGGAGCGCGTGTAGATCACCTCGGCCCGCAGCCGATCCTCGATCAGGCTGCCGGCGCGCAGCGCGACGTCCAGCACCAAGTCCTTTTCAAGCAGCCCTTTGACGCCTTCGGTGCCCTGGTCGTGGCCGCCGTGGCCGGGGTCGATCACCACGCGGTTCAACTTGAGGCCCAGGGCGCGGATGAGGGAGGTTTCGCCGCTGGCAGTGCGCCGCGCGGCTTTGCCCACCTCCAGGGCGGACGCGTCGGCCGGCCTGGTGGTATCCTTCACGGCCGGAGTGGGATCGGCCACCTTCGCCAGGGGCGGCGGATTGGGCGTCGCCGGTGCAGGCACTGCGGCAGCTTGCAGCGATTCGGGAGCGGGAGCCACTGGCGCCACCAACGCGCCGGCCCGGATGGTGAGCGCCGGCTTGGGCAGTTCCGGCTTCCGTAAGTCCGGCTCGGGAACGTACAGCTTGGTGGGGGTCGTTGGCGCTGAGACGTTGCGCAGTTCGATGATCAGCCGGCCGGGATTGGCGAGCTGCGTAGTCGTCAGGTGGGCGTCACCAGCCAGGTCGATCACTACCCGCGTGGTGCCCGGATTGGCTTCCGCCACGCGAATGCGCTTCACCACCGCGTCGGAGACGTCTTCCGCGTAATAGCGGATGCCCAACCCGTTGCGCGCGTTCACAATATCGAAATAGATGCGCTCGGGGTTGTGCAGACGGTCCGATCGGTAGTGGAAATCGCCGCTCACCTCTACCGCGATGCGCGTCACCTCGCCCAGCGACCAGTGCCGCACGGCGGTGACGGAAGCCGCGGGCGCACTTCCGGACTGCGCCCCCAGGGCCCAGCAAAGAACCGAAAGCACGGCAAAACGCTTCATGTCACTTGCCACTACTGCGAAACGTAACGCAGCGCGCCATCCTCGCCGACCACCGCCCGCACATGCGTCGTATCGTTTGGACTGGCCGCCACGGGCGCGGCTGGCGGCTGCGGTTTTTCCACCGCGGCCAGGGCGGATTCCCGCAACTGGCGCGCCACCAGCTTCAAATAATTCTGTGTTTCCGGATACGGCGGCACCGTGCCGTACTTCGCCACCGCGCCCTCACCGGCGTTGTATGCCGCCAGCGCTAGCGGGTAATCGCCACCGTAAAGGTCCAGCAGATACCGCAAGTATTTGGCGCCGCCCTGAATGTTATCGACCGGGTCGAAGGCGTCCAACACGCCGAAGCGGCGCGCCGTCGAGGGAATCAACTGCATCAGGCCGAGCGCTCCCTTGGACGATACCGCGGCGGGATTATAATTGCTTTCCACTTTGATGACGGAATGAATCAGTGCGGACGGCAGCGAGTGTTGGGCCGCGGCCCGTTCCACCGCTTCCGCAATGGCAGTGGCGGATATCATCGGCGCCGGCTGCGCCGGCGATGAGAGCGCCGTCGCGGGAACCGGATCCGCCGGCCGGGCCACCCATCCCGCTGCGTCTCGAGGTGTTGCCACCACCACGCTTCTCACCAGCCTCCCCGTGCGCTGGTCGGCGCTCACCACGCTGACCATGCGTTCCGCGGCGCCCGCCGTGGAGGGCGAATCGGCCACCGCCGTCATCGCCGCTGCCGAAGCCAGGATAAAACAAAAACACCGCAAAATGTTTTTCCCCCTCAGTATAAAACAAAAAAGCGCTTTCGGGAAGAGCTTATTCCCAATGGTATCATTTCCCTGTGAGATGGGCCGGATTGATGCTCTTTGTTACCGGAATTACACATTTTCAAACCATTGATATCACGGAGGCATGGGCCAACACGTGACCAGTGACCTGCACCCGCATTACATCGAGTTCCGCCACGTCTATAAGACGTTCGATACTCCGGTTTTGGTCGATACGAATTTTGGCGTCAACGCGGGCGAAACCGTCGCCATTATCGGGCGCAGCGGCGTGGGCAAGTCCGTAACCCTCTCCCACATCATGGGCTTCCTCAAGCCGGATGCGGGCCGAATCATCGTGGCCCACGAAGATATCACCGATATGGACGAACCCGAGCTGCGGCGCATCCGCCGGAAGGTGACCATGGTCTTCCAGTCGGGCGCCCTGTTCGATTCGCTCACCGTGGCCGAAAACGTGCTCTTTTCGCTCGAACAGCGCGAAGACTACGACGAGCAGAACAAGGAAGACGTGGTCGATGGCCTGCTCGGAATGGTGGATATCGCCGAGGCGCGCGACGCCTACCCCGCCGATCTCTCCACCGGCTACAAGCGGGCCGTCGCCATTGCGCGCGCCATCGCCGCCCAGCCGCAATGTATCCTCTACGACGAGCCCACTACCATGGTCGACCCCATCATGGGGGACCACCTCGGCAACATGATGCTACGCCTAAAACGGCAGCTCAAGCTCACTTCGGTGGTGGTGACGCACGACCTCGACCTCATGTACAAGGTCGCCGACCAGGTGGTTTTCCTGTACGAAAGCGGTGTGATCTACTTCGGCCCGGTCGACGGCCTGGCCAAGTCCGAGCACCCTTACATCCAGGAGTTTCTCGAGCTGGACCGCGTGGAACGCGTGTAGCGGCAGCGGCCCCTTAGGCCCAATGCTGTTCACCCAAAGTACGTGGCGCGGGCTGTCAAGCCTGCTGAGCCGAGAGTCACCTCGGCTTTTCTCCGGGACCGTTCCGAGCATCTATCGTAAGGGAGCGGTTCCCTAATCCGACAGGCCCTGAGCCTTCCCAGCTCCGCTCTATCGCGCGGCTACGCCCTTGAAGAACGTGTAGCAGAAGGTCCCGTCGGCCTCGGTCGCACGGTATAGATCCGCGATGCCTTTCTCCCACGTGCGTTGATCGATGAGCCCGAGTGAGAGCGCCTGGTCGCGGACTCCCTCCACCATCGCGGTGAACGTGTTCTTGGAGAAGCCTTCCACCAGATCCGGCCGGCTGTTGTCTACGTAGACCATCCGCGGGCTAACCCGCACATCGCGGAACCCTGCCTCGGCGAGCAGCGGATAGAGGCATCTGCCCACCAGTGCATCGCCGCCCATGCGGGCTTGGATATCCACCAGGCACTGCACGGCACGCGCGGCCTCCGGCGTATGCGGATGACAATACCAGGAGCCATGGTCGCCCTCGATAGCCGTAATCGTCCCGCCGCGGCGCAGCACTCGCTGGATGGCTCTGAGAGCCGCGGCCGGCTCCGCCAGGTGCTCCAGCACGAAGCAGAGGAAGATGTGGTCGAAATGCTCGTCGCCAAAGGGGAGATCAAACAGGTTCGCCACCTGGAACTCGACATTCCGGTGGCCGGCGGCTTCAATCCGCGCGCGGGCCTGATCGAGCGAGTCCGTCGAAATGTCCACCGAGACAATCCGCGCCGCCGGGCTCCGCGCCGCGAGAAAAACCGTCTGCGCCCCCGTGCCGCAGCCACATTCGAGCACCAGGCTCCCCGGCGGATAGGCCGTGTCATGGTGCAGCAGTTCGCTCAGCGTGTTGGCCTGGTCGGCCAGGCGATCCGCTTCGCGCGCCGAGTAGCCGTGGACGTATTGAACTCCGGACATGGGACTCTCAGTTTAATCGTAAGTCCAACCGTGCGTCCAGCGGCATTCGGCCGCGATTCTGAACTGAAAAGGGTAATACGGTCTTAAGGTGCGGAACATGAGACATCGCGCATCGTAGTAAAATGAGGAGAATCGTCAGATTCCCAGCGGCAAGCAAGTCACTCTACATGGATATACTCCTTACCGGAGCCACCGGCGCAATCGGTGGCGACCTCTTGCGTCATCTCCTGGATGCGCGTCCTGACGTGGCTGTTCACGTCCTGTTGCGCGCTCAAACCGCCGAGGAGGTTCACGCTCGCATGCTCCCGGTCCACGCGTCCCTCAGTCGCGAAGACGCGCGCCGGGTCTTTCCGGCGCCTGGGGATATCCTGCTGGACGCCTTGGGTCTCGGCGCGAACCGTCAGAATCTGATTGGCCGGATCGGCGAGATATATCACGTCGCCGCATGCACCAGTCTTTCCCAGACGATGGAGGACGCCCGCCGGACCAATTTGCTAGGCACGGAACACGTGATTGAGTTTGCCCGAGCTGTCCGCAAAGCCGGAAATCCGGTCCACTTGCATCACATCTCGACAGCCTATGTATCGGGCACACGGACCGGCTGCATGAGAGAGGACGAACTCGAATGCGGCCAGGAGTTCTTCAATTATTACGAATGGTCCAAGTTCGAAGCGGAACGCGCGGTGCGTAAGGCTGGCGCCGACCTGCCCGTGACGGTCTACCGTCCCGGCCTCGTCGTCGGGGATTCGCGCACCGGGCGCACCAACCGGTTCCAGGGCGTCTATCAGGTGCTGCAATGGATTCATTGTGGGCTCCTGGACTCGCTTCCCTGCCAACCCGATTTCCAGCTCGACCTGGCGCCCGTGGATTATGTCTGTGGCGCTATCGTCCGGCTCGCGCAGTTGAGCGATAGTGCCAATCGGACATTCCACCTGACCGCTGGAGCTGGGAATACCCTGCCCCTTAACGAATTGGTCGAGATCTATCTTCGGGAGCGTGCCGCTTGCGAGGGAGGCGAGTACCGGCACGGATCGATTCGCTTTTCGCCTCCCAACGGGAATTCCATTCCTGCGAATCACGAGGTTCCGGCGATATGGAAGCGTTTCGCGCACTACATTCCCTATTTCACTTGCCCTAAGGCATTCGACACCAGCGCCGCGCATCGGGCGTTGCAGGATCTACAGGCTCCGAGTTGCCGCGAGTATCTGCCGGCCGTCGTCCGCTACGCCTTGCAGTCCGGCTTTCGCGTCCCGCCTGCGTATTATTAATCGGGGACAGGAAGCCGTGAAACAATCAAACATTTCTCTTGAATTCTGTTTCAGGGTCCGTAAACTGGATTCGTGATCAACGACGCCTCCCCTCGCTACGAACCGATCGACCGCCAGCAGGTGGTTCTGGAGCCGCTGGATGTCGAGCAACTCATCCCCGAAGACCACGCCGCCCGGAGTGTTTGGGCGATCCTAGGCAAGCTGGACTTGAGCCGTTTCTCGGGTCCGGTTAAGTCAGTGGAAGGACATGCCGGCCGCAATCTGTGGGAACCGCGGCTGCTGATCGCCATCTGGATCTACGCCTACTCGCGCGGCATCTCGTCGGCGCGCGAGATCGAACGGCAGTGCGGGCACGAACCGGCGCTGCGGTGGCTGACGGGATTGAAGGTGGTGAACCACCACACGCTGTCGGACTTTCGGGTGGAGCACGGCGAAGCGCTGCAGAACCTATTCGTGCAGGTGCTGGCGATTCTGCAGATGGAGAAGCTGATCACTCTGGAGCGGGTGACGGTGGATGGCACAAAGGTGCGGGCGGCGGTGAACAAGAAAACGTTCTCGCGGGCGCACAAGATTCGCGAGCATCTGAAGGTGGCGCGGCAACACGTCGAGGAGTTGCAGAAGCAGGAGGCCGAGCAGGAAAAGCGGACGCGGGGAGCAGCAGCGCGACGGCGTGCGGCGCGCGAGCGGGTGGAACGGCTGGAAGAGGCGCTGGTGGAAGTGGAGCGTCTGCAGGCGGAGAAGAAGTGGGAGAAGGAAAAACCGTGCCAGGCGTCAACCACCGACGCGGATGCGCAGTTCATGCGGACCTCCGATCATGGTCTGGCACCGTCCTACAACGTCCAACTGGCCACCGATGCGACTCACAAGCTGATCGTGGACGTGGAGGTGAGCAAACAGCCTTCGGATTCGCTCCACTTGCTGCCGGCGCTGGAGCGGGTGCGCCAGCGGCTGGGAACCTATCCGCAGCAGGCGGTGGCCGACGGCGACTACACCACGCGGGAGGCGGTCGTGGGAACGTGTGAACGAGGCGTGGACTATTACGGAAGTTGGGGGAATCCAGGCGGGGAGCAAGTGGGTCACGGCATCCGTCCGGACTACCGCCCGAACGCATTTCAATACGACGAGCAGTGCGACGAGATGATCTGTCCGGAAGGCCGCCGACTCAAACCTGTGAGCACGCAGCAACGGGCCGGCGGGCTGCAGATCAAAATCTATGGAGCCGATCGCGACGATTGCCGCTGCTGCTCGAAACGGCAGCATTGCTCGCCCCAGAACGCGATGCCGAAACACGGACGCACGGTAAGCATGAGGATTGAGCCGGATGCGCTGAGGCGCTACCACGCCAAGATGGAGACGGCGAGTGCGAAAGCGATTTACAAACAGCGTGCGCCGGTCGCGGAGTTTCCGAACGCGTGGCTCAAAGACAAACTAAGATGGGTCAGGTTACGCTGTCGCGGGATCGTCAAAGCGCAAACAGAGGCTTTGTGGACTTGCCTAACGTACAACCTGCAGAGGTATTTCAAGCTCAGCGCTCAGCCGGCGGTGTGAGAGGAAGAATCACTGGAGGCTGGGCGCCAACGGCTCGCTCTTGCCGGCGGAGCGCAGTCCAACCTCACACCCGCTGTCGTTCTTGTTGACGGATTCCGTCAGATCACGACCGGCTTTTGTCTGCCGCAAAGCGATTGTTTCACGGCTTCC